>Ga0154346_122_pt1 | contig 84730 bp, 87 predicted proteins | sample RifGroA2_FD_115874 | JGI IMG/M metagenome (GOLD analysis project Ga0154346, IMG submission 115874) | Gallionellales bacterium GWA2_60_18 | reverse complement strand
GACAGCCGTAGCGCATATTCGCCGACCGGCTCCACCGCCGTGATGTTCAGAGTTGCAGGAATCATTTCAGCCTCCTTGTGATGCGTTCCGATTTTACGGGTTTGTGCAGCACGAAAAAATCGATCCACTTGCTCACAATATCACTCGCGCGGGCCGAAACCAACTCCTCGAAATTTCTCATCTCCGTACTCGCCAACGGTGCACGCCCGGCAACATTTGCATATCGAATCTCAACGATCTCGCCATTGACCACAATGATCTCGGCACGAGATTCCCGGTCCTGAAACTTGCCGTGGACATGAACCGGCTCATGCTCATTGGCATAGAACATGATGATCAAACCAAAATACTCGTAGAGCTTGGGCATTACATTCCTCCTACCGCTAACACCATCTCGTTAAAAACAATTCGACTCCGTACTTTTTACTCTCAACTGGTTATTTTATGTGCGCGTATTTTGATGAGCTCACTGGTAAACGTCGGTGGCTTGATCCCTAACGGACGAAGGGTTCTCATCCTTACAACTCTCCCAAAGTCCATCGTCGCACCATAGAACTGGGTATTTGATGGCATATCTAAAGAACTAAAATCAGCCTCAACGATCACTTGATTCGACGATTGGGTAATTTCAAAGAGCCCATTATCTAAACTTTCAATGAGCACTTCACGATCTACAGCCTCTGTGAGAGGTGCATCGTAGGCTACCACCGAGGCTAGGTTAAGTTCCTTGTGTATATGCTTAACCTTCACTGTGGCAAGAATTTCTGGAATCAGCACTCCTCCGACTAATAGGTTTTCCGGTACTAGTCTAGCTTCGGCTGTTACAGTAGCAAATGAAGGAACCTTCATTTCAGATACCCTATTTGCGACTTCATTCAAGGCTGGATACAACACTCCTTGAACTACCTGAGGAGAAATATGCGCCTTCGTGACTCGCCCCCAGTGTGGCTCAGGAATACCAAAATCCAGCCCGACCCAGAGATACTCCATGTAACTGACGCCCACTCGAGTAGCATGCCCCCAACGCTTAACCTCATCAACAGTGAGACATTGAAAATCCCTGAGTATTACCCCGTATGCAGCGGCCTTAGCCCTTGCTCCGGCTGTAAACCCACTAGCTGAGACAGCTATGACCGCATCGGCACCAAGACTCAATCGTCTCCCCATGAGCTCTTCAATCCAGCTAACATCTTGTGGCCTTTGCCTTAGCCGACATTCCACAATTGTGAGGTGCCCATCACGCCTAATGGTTACATCGATTTGACGTGCTTGGACTACATTGTCAGGATCAAAAACATGATCATTCCAAGTTACGACAGAGCCAGGCTGCTCAATTAGCTCATGGATTCGCTGAACCCGCTGCTCTAGATGTTCAGAGGCAGTACTCATTCTCCGCTGATCCGACACCACATCCGCACTGTTCAACCTAAGTTCACCGGCTAATCGGCTTATACCGAATCCTCTTAGGCTTCGCCCCCTCTTCACCCAACCGCTTCCGCTTGTCCGCTTCATATTCCTGATAGTTACCATCAAAGAACGTCCACTTCGAATCACCTTCGCAAGCCAAGATGTGGGTGGCGATGCGGTCGAGGAACCAGCGGTCGTGGGAGATGACGGCGACGCAGCCGGCGAATTCGAGCAGGGCGTCTTCGAGCGCGCGCAGGGTTTCCACGTCGAGGTCGTTGGAAGGTTCGTCGAGCAATAGAACATTCCCGCCGGAGATGAGGGTCTGTGCCAGGTGTAGGCGTCCGCGTTCGCCGCCGGAGAGTTGGCCGACGATCTTGCCCTGGTCCGCGCCCTTGAAGTTGAAGCGGCCGATATAGGCGCGCGCCGGGGTTTCGTATTTGCCCACGGTGAGAATCTCGTTGCCGCCGGAGATGGCGTCGAACACGGTCTTGTCGTTCTCCAGCCCTTCGCGCGATTGGTCGACGAAGGCGATCTTGACGGTCTGTCCGATCTTCACTTCGCCGCTGTCCGGTTTTTCCTTGCCGGTGATCATGCGGAACAGGGTCGATTTACCCGCGCCGTTGGGGCCGATGATACCGACGATGGCGCCGGGCGGAATCTTGAAGCTGAGGTTGTCGATCAGCAGGCGGTCGCCATAGGCTTTGCTCACGCCGTCGAATTCGATAACTTCGTTACCCAGACGTTCGCCGACCGGGATGAAGATCTCCTGCGTTTCATTGCGCTTCTGGTGTTCCTGCGAATTGAGTTCTTCGAAGCGGGCGATACGCGCCTTGGATTTGGCCTGGCGTCCTTTCGGGTTTTGCCGCACCCATTCCAGTTCCTGCTTCATCGCCTTCATGTGCGCGTCGACCTGTTTGTTCTCGGTCTCCAGCCGCGCTTCCTTTTGCTCCAGCCAGCTTGAATAGTTGCCCTTCCACGGGATGCCGTGGCCGCGGTCGAGTTCGAGTATCCATTCGGCGGCGTTGTCGAGGAAGTAGCGATCGTGGGTGACGGCGACCACGGTGCCGGGGAAGCGCACGAGGAATTGTTCCAGCCATTCCACCGATTCGGCATCCAGGTGGTTGGTGGGTTCGTCCAGCAGCAGCATGTCGGGCTTTTCCAGCAGCAGCTTGCACAGCGCCACGCGGCGCTTCTCACCGCCGGAAAGGTTTTTGACCACGGCATCCCATTCCGGCAGGCGCAGCGCATCGGCGGCGATCTCCATCTGGTGCGAGGCATCGCTACCGCTTGCGGCGATGATGTTTTCCAAACGGGCCTGCTCGGCGGCGAGCGCGTCGAAGTCGGCATCTTCGGCGGCATATGCGGCATACACTTCATCCAGTTTGGATTGCGCCTGCATTACTTCGCCCAGCGCAGATTCGACTTCCTGCTTGACGGTGGCATTCGGGTCGAGCTGTGGTTCCTGCGGCAGGTAGCCGATGCGGATGTTGGGCAGATGCTGCACTTCGCCGTCGTATTCCTTGTCCACGCCCGCCATGATGCGCAGCACGGTGGATTTGCCCGAGCCGTTCAGGCCAAGCAGGCCGATCTTCGCGCCGGGGAAGAAGCTGAGGGAGATGTCCTTGATGATCTGTCGCTTGGGGGGAACGATCTTGCTCACGCGGAGCATCGACATTACATACTGTGCCATTTGGGTTTCGCCGTGCGGTGTTGGAAAGCGCGTAGCTTACCGCAAAGCGGGGGCGACTAGCAGCCTGTCCAACGGGATTTACCCGGCGCCTGCCTGCAGTTCGGTGCGTTGCCGCGCAAGCCGGCGCACTCTTGCCTTGCGCCCTTCTTCCAGCAACAGCATGCCTAGTCCGAACGGAACGATGAACAGCCACACCCCGGCAGCCAGCGGCGCGGTGCCGAACAGCGCGTTGCCCCACGGGGTGTAGACGATGAGTAGCAACAGCAGCAGCTCGAACGCGATGCCCCAGGCGATCAGGCGGTTGAAGCGCTGGCCACGGCTGAACACGGACAAGGCCGGATGGCGGCACAGGAACACGTTGACCACTTGCATGGCGATGATCGCCGACAGGCAGGCGGTGGTGGCTTGCAGGTAGGAATTATCGTCGAAGGCCTGCGCCGCGCCAAACTGCCAGCCGCTGCCGTGCAGCACGAAGAAGAACGCCGCCATGCCCGCGATCGCTTCCAGCGGCCCGAGGAACAGATAGGCGCGCAGCAGCAATTCCCGGCTGAGCAGGCGTTCGCCGCGCGGTCGCGGCGGGCGCCGCATGACGGCGGGATCGGGTTTTTCCGCGCCGAGCGCCAAAGCGGGCAACATATCGGTGCCGAGATCCACCGCGAGTATCTGGATGATGGTCAGCGGCAGCGGAATGCGGAACAGCACGAAAGCCAGATACGGCACCATCTCCGGGATGTTGGAGGTGAGGATGTAGGTGAGGAACTTGCGCACGTTGTCGTACACCGCGCGGCCCTCCTCGATGGCGGCGACGATGGTGGCGAAGTGGTCGTCGAGCAGGACGATGTCGGCTGCTTCCTTGGCGACGTCGGTGCCGCTGACGCCCATCGCTATCCCGACGTCGGCGCACTTCAATGCGGGCGCATCGTTCACGCCGTCGCCGGTCACCGCGACGATCTCGCCCTTGCGCTGCAGGGCCTGCACGATGCGCATCTTCTGGTCGGCGCTGGTACGCGCGAAGAGCAAATCTGGCTCGTCGAGCAGCAGGTGCAGGTCGGCATCTGACATCAGCCGCACGCGTTCGCCGAGCACCGCCTGCGGCTGTTGTGCCAATCCGATCTCGCGTGCCAGCGCGCTGGCGGTGTGCGGATGGTCGCCGGTGATCATGATCACACGGATACCGGCCGCATGACAGGTGGCGATCGCTTCGGCCACGCCGGGACGCGGCGGATCGACCAGCCCGATCAACCCGGCGAAGATCAGATCGCTCTCGTGCTTGGCTTCATGGCGGTATGCAAGGGCAATCACGCGCAGCCCCTGCTCCGTCATCTGTTCCTGCATCGCGAGCAGGCGCGCACGCCCGGCTGCGTCGAGCGGCATGACTTTACCCTGCTCCAGCATCGCCTCGCACAGCGGCAGCACCGTCTCCGGCGCGCCCTTGCAATACAGCATGCGGCCTTGCGGCGTATCGCAGATCACCGACATGCGCTTGCGCTCGGTATCGAACGGAATCTCGCCCAGGCGCGGGTACCTTGGGCCACCGGGCGCACCCTGCAGCAGCGCCACTTCCATCGGGTCGCCCTGCCACACCGTTTGTCCGTTCTGATCAACGCGGCGCAGGTCGTGGCAGTGGCGCATGATGTCGGACAGCGGTTCGGCTCCGGCCAGTGCGTCTGGCTCGTGCAACGCACCGGAAAAAAATATCTGCCGGATGCTCATGCGGTTCTGCGTCAGCGTGCCGGTCTTGTCGCTGCAGATCACGCTGGCCGCGCCCAGCGTCTCGACTGCGGGCAGGTGGCGCACCAGCGCGTTCTTCTTCGCCATGCGCTGGGTGGCCATCGCCAGCGACAGCGTAACGGTGGGCAGCAGGCCTTCCGGCACGTTGGCGATGATGATGCCGATGGCGAAGATCAGGTTGGCCCAGAACGACAGGCCGACCCATTGCCCGATGAGAAAGAACAGCGCGCCGAGCAGTGTGGCGAACAGCGCCACCAGCCGCGACAAGTGGGCGATCTCCTTTTGCAGCGGCGACAGCGGTTCGCGCGCGGCCTGGGTGAGGCGCGCGATGTTGCCGAACTCGGTGCGCATGCCGGTGGCATAGACCATGGCTTTGGCTTCGCCCGAGAGCAGCGAGGTGCCCGCATGCAGGATGTCGCGCCGCAGCGCGGGCTGCTCTTCGTCCGTCGCGGTCGTGTCGCGCGCCTTGGGGCGCGATTCGCCAGTGAGGTTGGCGGTGTTGACGCGCACGCCGTAGGCTTCGATCAGGCGGCAATCGGCGGGCACATCGTCGCCCGCCGCGAGCAGCACCACGTCGCCCGGCACCAGCTCCGCCACCGGCAGTTGCACGGCGCGGCCGGCGCGCAGCGCGGTGGTATTGCGCGGCAGCAGGTCGCGCAACGCGGCCAGTGCCTTTTCCGCGCGGTATTCCTGCCAAAACGAGAACAGGCCGTTGATGATGATGACGCCGACCACGGCCCAGCCCAGAGTGGCCATGCCCTGCTCCGGTTCGCGCCATTCGGCGAAGAATGCCAGCCCGGCGGCCAGCCACAGGATCAGCGCGAAGAAGTGGGTGAATTCCTTGAGCAGTTTGGCGGACAGAGAACGCGCGGCGATCTTCTCCAGCCGGTTGGCGCCGTGGGTGGCCAGCCGCTGCGCCGCCTCGCTCTGTGACAGGCCTTGCGCGCTGCTATGCAGGTGCGCGTAGAGCTGTTCGATATCATGCCGGTGCGGGTTCATGTTGTCTGGTCATAAATCATCTCTCTAAATCGATGCGTGCATCGCTTGCATGAATGCAGTATATGCGCGATCCGGCACTGTAGTATGCTTGCCATCCCAAAACCAATACGCCGGAATCACCGAACATGGCCAACCTGCTCGAGCAACTGAAATCCATGACCACCATCGTCGCCGACACCGGCGACATCGAGGCGATCCGCCGCCATCAACCGCAGGATGCGACCACCAATCCTTCGCTGCTGCTCAAGGCGGCGAGCCTGCCGGAATATGTGCCGCTGATCGAGGATGCCGTGGCTTGGGCAAAGTCGCAAAGCAACGCGCGCGAACAGCAGGCGCGCGATGCGATGGACAAGCTGGCGGTGGGTGTCGGCATGGAGGTGCTCAAGAGCATCCCGGGGCGCATCTCGACCGAGGTGGATGCGCGGCTGTCGTTCGACACCGCCGCCACCATCGCCAAGGCGCGCAAACTGATCGGCCTCTACAACGCGGCGGGCATCAGCAACGACCATGTGCTGATCAAGATCGCCTCGACCTGGGAAGGCATCCGCGCGGCGGAAGTGCTCGAATGCGAAGGCATCCATTGCAACCTCACGCTGATGTTCGGCTTCGCCCAGGCCTGCGCCTGCGCCGAGGCGGGCGCGACGCTGATCTCGCCTTTCGTCGGGCGCATCCTCGACTGGCACAAGGCCAAGAGCGGCAAGGATTTCGCGGCGGAAGAAGATCCGGGTGTACTGTCGGTGCGCCGCATCTACGCGCACTACAAGGCGCACGGCTACCAGACCGTCGTGATGGGCGCGTCGTTCCGCAACATGGGCGAGATCGTCGCGCTGGCCGGCTGCGACCGCCTCACCATCGCGCCCGCGCTGTTGCAGGAACTGGAATCCACGCAAGGCGTGCTGGAGCGCAAGCTGACCGACGGCGGCGCGACCAAGGCGCGCCCGGCGCCGCTGAACGAGACCGAATATCGCTGGCTGATGAACGAGGACGCCATGGCCACGGAAAAACTGGCTGAAGGGATACGCGGCTTCACCGTGGATCAGATCAAGCTGGAAAAAACGCTGGCGGAAAAACTCTGACCGGCACAACCCGCAAACCGGGCGCCTGAGCGGGCGCCCGCTCTCACGCAAACCCTTACCCCCGCATGCGCAAAGCATGCGCCGTTCCCTGCAGCCAGCGAAACAACCTCCCGTTTGCGACGCCATGCAAAAGCGGCCAGCAATCTCCCAGTACATTACTACAAAATTTCGCTTGCATTTGTCAATCGTTCTCATTTAGGATGAGAACAGTTCTCAAACAAAAGCAGGCCGAATCATCGTGAAACCGCAAACGCCCGACCCGAAAACGCCGCACCCGGCTGCCGCCCCGGCAAGCCCGTGCATGGGCAGCGCCGCCGCACGGAGAACGCTCGACAGCCGCACCCTGTTCGCCGGCACCGACGAGGTCGTCATCACCCACGGCGCGGAGACCTACCGCCTGCGCCTGACCCGCCAGAACCGTTTGATCCTGACCAAATAGGAGGAATCATGTACGTCTGTGTCTGCAATGCAGTGACCGACCGCGATATCGGCAGCGCCGTAGCCGAAGGCTGCTGCACCATGCAACAGCTGCGCGAGCAGCTCGGCGTCGGCACCTGTTGCGGTCGCTGCACGCGCTGCGCGCGCGAGGTGCTGAAGGACACGCTCCAGGCCAGCGCGCCGCGCCGTCCGTTCATGATGCAGCTGATGCCCGCCGCCCGCGCGGCGCGCGAGACACCTGCCGGCAACCGCACACCCCAACCATTCGTTATGCAACTCATCACCGCTTGAGGAGAACCACATGAAAGGCGACAAGAAAACCATCCAGCTCCTGAACAAATGCCTGATCAACGAGCTCACTGCGGTCAACCAGTATTTCCTGCATGCGCGCATGTACAAGAACTGGGGATTTCAGGTGCTCGCCCAACATGAATACAAGGAATCCATTGAGGAGATGCGCCACGCCGACAAGCTGATCGAGCGCGTGCTGTTCCTCGAAGGTCTGCCCAACTTACAGGCGCTGAACAAGCTGATCGTCGGCGAGAACGTGCCCGAATGCCTGGCCGGAGACCTCAAGCTGGAACTCGGCGCGCATGCCGACACCCGCGACGCCATCGCCTATTGCGAAAGCATCAACGACTACGTTTCGCGCGGCATCCTGCAGGACATCTTCGACGACACCGAAGGGCACATCGACCACCTCGAGACCCAGCTCGAACTGATCAGCAAGGTCGGCCTGCAGAACTACCTGCAATCGCAGATGGGTGAAGCGTCCGGCTCGTGAGTTTGTTTCACCCGGTGCGCGGCAGGTGTCGTGCGCCGGTTTATTAGAAGTGCCCTTTAACCCAGCCAGCCAGCCGTATAGCACGGCAAGCCAGCCAATTTATTTATTTATCTTTGGAGGTTTGTCATGCAATTCATACGTTCGTTGTTCATCGCTGTTACCGCGCTCTGGGCCACATCCGCCCTGGCGCTCGAATATCCGATCGGCACGCCGCAGAACCTGGCCGGCATGGAAGTCGCCGCCGTCTATCTGCAAGCCGTGGAGATGGAGCCGGAAGGCCACATGCGCAAGGCATCCGAGTCGGACATCCACCTGGAGGCCGACATCCACGCCCTCGACAATAATCCGAACGGCTTCCCCGAAGGCTTCTGGATGCCTTACCTGCTGGTGAAATATGAGCTGAGCAAGGTTGGCGACAGCGAAGTCATCAAGGGCGACATGATGCCGATGGTGGCCAGCGACGGCCCGCACTACGGCGATAACGTCAAGCTCAAGGGCCCCGGCAAATACAAGGTGAAGTTCACCGTGTATTCGCCCGGCGCCAGCGAGAACACGACCGGCAATCATTTCGGTCGCCATACCGACCGCGCCACCGGCGTGCGCCCGTGGTTTAAACCGGTCGTGGCGGAGTGGGAATTCACCTACGCCGGCATCGGCAAGAAGGGTGGGTATTAAACATGAAACCACGCATGAAATATCTTGCAGCCGTGCTCGCCGTCTCGTTCTCGCTGCCTGCGGCGGCGGACGACTTGACCGAACTGAAGGCCGAGCTGAAACGCCTGTCCGAACGGCTGGCGACCATGGAGCAACATAACCGCGAGCTGGAAAAATCGCTCGCCAGCGAGCGCGTCAGCGAAAGCGAGCCAGAGATCGTCACCCGCCTCAAGGCGGTGGAATATCAGACGCTCTCGATGCAGAAACAGGCGCGCCAGGTCGAGACGCTCGAAGGCATCAGTGTCAGCGCCAGCCTCACCGGTGTGGTGCAGAAGGCGAATACAGGTGATCAGGGGGCGCTTGCCAACTATCGTGGCGACGTTGCCATCGCGCTGCCCGGCGGCGAGATCGGCAACACCGAAGGCAATATCTTCACCCAATTGCGCTTCGGTCAGGGCGATGGTGTGGCCTTGGGCAACACCTATACCAGCACGCCCAACACCACGGCCTTCCAGTTGGCCGGCGGCCCCGCTGACGACTCCACCGTTATCCTGGCTCAAGCCTGGTACCAGCTCAATGTGCCGCTGCTCGGGGACGACAGTAAGGCGAATGCGCGTGAACACGTCCATCTCACGTTCGGCAAAATCGACCCCTTCGTGTTCTTCGACCAGAACAGCATCGCCGATGACGAATCGGCCGGGTTCATGAACAACGCCTTCGTGCACAACCCGCTGCTGGATTCCGGCGGCGACGCGGGTGTCGATACCTACGGCTTTACGCCGGGTGTTATCGCCCAGTATGCGAACGAACGCGAGAAGGGTTCCGAATGGGGCGCATCAATCGGCGTCTTCGGCTCGGGATCGGCTGCCAATTTCGGCGGCTCGCTGGCTAAACCGTTCGTCATCGCCCAGGCGGAAACTGCCGCGCGCATCAACTATCTGCCAGGCAACTACCGCGCCTATCTTTGGACCAATGGACGCGGCGCGGACTACGATGGCAACGAGCAGCGCCATACCGGGATCGGTTTCTCGCTCGACCAGAAGGTGGATGACGACTTGACGCTGTTCGGCCGTTACGGCCATCAGGCCACGGGCAAGGTGAAGTTCGACCGCGCGCTCACGGCCGGAGTAGCGCTTTCCGGCAACCGCTGGGGACGCGGCGCCGATGCCCTCGGCATGGCCTTCGGCGGCTTGCGCACCTCGGCGGATTTCCGCAACGACTCGCTGGCCGTGGATAGCTACCAGGCCGATGGCTGGGAGAAGCAGGCGGAGTTCTATTACCGCTATCAGGTCAACGGCAACTTCGAGCTGACGCCCGACTTCCAGATCATCAGCCGTCCGGGTGGCGACAGTTCAGTAAGCGCCGTCAAACTGCTGGCCCTGCGCGCCAGGCTCGGGTTCTAACCATGCGCGCCCAGACCCGCAACACCACCTTCCTCATGCTGGCGGCGCTGCTCTTGCTGGGCGCGGCTTGGGCGGCTGACAGCCGGGCCGACGCGTTGCCCACCTTCGAAGTGGTGGCGAAGGACGGTCGCCTGTTGCCCGAGCGTATCGAGGTGCCAACCGGCAAGCGCATCAAGCTCATCATCCGCAACGAAGGGCCGGGGCCGATCGAGTTCGAGAACCTCGACCTGCGCGTCGAAAAGGTGCTCGCGCCCGGCGGCACCTCCTTCGTCGTCACGCCGCCGCTGCGCCCCGGTACCCATACTTTCATCGACGAGTTCCATCAGGAAACCGGCTCGATGCAACTCATCGCGAGGTAAAACAAACATGCTCAATGCCTTCATCATCGTCTGGCGCGAAAGCCTGGAAGCCATGCTGGTCATCGGCGTGCTGCTATCGTGGATCGCGCGCCAGCAAGAGCAGGCAACGCTGCGGCGCGGGCTGTGGACGGGAGCCGGTGCCGGCGTGGCGCTGGCGCTGGCCCTCGGCTACGCCACCTTCGCCGTGCAGAGCCAGTTCGCCGGCGAGACGCTGGAACGCTTCCAGTTGGCGATGATGTTGACCGCCTCCGCGCTGATCCTGCAGATGGTGCTGTGGATGCACCGCCACGGCCGCCACATGAAGCGCGAACTGGAGACCCGCGCGGAAAACAGCGCGGGCGCGTTCGGCATCGCCGCCATCACCGCGCTGGCGGTTGCGCGCGAGGGCGCCGAGACCGTGGTGTTTCTCTACGGCCTCGGCCTCGAAGCCGAGGACGGCGGCGCGCTGACCGGCATGCTGGGCGCGGCGCTGGCCGGTTTCGCCGCGGCGGCGGCGACCAGCTGGCTGGTCGCGCGCGGCGCGCGCTACCTCAACTACCGCACGCTGTTCCGCGTCAGCGAGATCCTGCTGCTGCTGATCGCCAACGCGCTGCTGATCAACGGCATCGACCGCATGATCGGCATGGAGTGGCTGCCGCCGCTGCTTGACCCGGCCTGGGACACCTCGGCGCTGCTCGGCGACGGCCAGGGGCTGGGACGCTTCCTGGCCGACTTCACCGGCTACCGCGCGCGCCCCGCCGGCATGCTGCTGGCCGCCAGTCTGGTGTTCTGGAGTTTTGCGCTGTGGCGGCTGCGCCCGGAAATGAAACCGGAAACGAAGGCCGCGCCGGATGGCTGACATGGACAAGACCTGGCCGCTGACCTTCATCCCTGCCCGTGCCGCGATCCGCACGGGCAGGCTGGCGCGTCTGGGCGACTGGATGGCGCGCCATCGCCGCGCCATCATCGCGCTGCAATGGCTGATCGTGATCTTCTACGCCGCGCTGGTGGCGTTGCCCGCCTTCCTGCCCCACCCCGGCCCGGAGGCACGCCTGTTCTCGACCGATCTGGGCGCCTCGTCCTTCGTCGATCCCGAGTATTGCGCCACCGACGGCTCGGCGGCACCGTTGCAGGAGAAACTCCCCGATGCCGCGCAGTGGCACGAGCGTCTGGTGCTGCTCGCCCAATATCTTTTCTGGGGCGTCTGGTGGCCATTCGTGATCCTCTCGATCATGTTCGCCGGGCGCGTCTGGTGCGGCGTGCTCTGCCCCGAGGGCGCGCTCTCCGAATTCGCCAGCCGCCACGGACGCGGCGGTGCGATCCCGCGCTGGGTGCGCTGGGGCGGCTGGCCCTTCGCCGCCTTCGTGCTGACCACAATTTACGGCCAGCTCATCAGCGTCTATGAATATCCGCAGGCGGCGCTGCTGATCCTCGGCGGCTCCACCGTCGCCGCCGTCGCCATCGGCTGGCTCTACGGCAAGGGCAAGCGCGTCTGGTGCCGCTACCTGTGCCCGGTGTCCGGTGTGTTCGCGCTGCTCGCGCGCCTCGCTCCGGTGCATTTCCAAGTCGACCGCGAAGCGTGGAATCGCCATCCGCAACGCACCCCTGCGGTCGATTGTGCGCCGCTGCTCAACGTCAAGAAGCTCGACGGCATGGCGCAATGCCACGCCTGCGGGCGCTGCAGCGGCCACCGCGACGCCGTGCAGCTCGCCGCGCGCTCGCCGCACGCCGAGATCCTCGGCGGCGATGCGCCGCGCACCAGCGAGGCGCTGCTGCTCATGTTCGGCATGCTGGGCGTGGCCATCGGCGCATTCCAGTGGACGGTGAGCCCGTGGTTCGTGGTCATGAAACAGGCCGCCGCCGAATGGCTGGTGGAGCGCGAAACATTCTGGATGCTCGATGAAAGCTCCGCATGGTGGCTGCTCACCCGTTACCCGGAAGCCAACGACATCTTCACCTGGCTCGACGGCGCGGCGATCCTCGCCTGGATCGGCACCGTCACGCTGGCGCTCGGCGGCACCACGCTGCTGGCAACACTGGCCGCCGCAAAGCTCGCGCGCATCGACTGGCGCAGGCTCGCGCTCGGCCTGGTGCCGCTGGCCGGCATCGGCCTGTTCCTCGGCCTGTCGATGATGACCGCGACCCATCTGCGCGCCGAAGGATTGCCGCTCGGCTGGCTGGCGCAGGTGCGTGCCGTGTTGCTGACGCTCGGCGTGACATGGTCGGCATATCTCGGGCTGCGCCTCGTCATGGGCGGCAGCGCCGGAGTCGCGGCGAGATCGCTGGCGGGCGCGCTGTGGCTGCTGCCGCTGGCCCTGATCGCAGCCGACTGGCGGATGGTGCTGTTCGTCTGGTGATGGGGACGACGATGAACAACGCTGCCCTGCATTTTTCGCCGCGCCTGTCGCCTGCCGTTTTCGGCATCGTCCTCGCCGCGCACGGCCTGCTGTTCTGGGCGCTGTTGCGGCAGCAATCGTTCGATCTGCTGCCGACGCAGAACGTGCTCAGCGTGCGCCTGCTGACGCCTGCCGCGCCGCAACAGCCCGAGACCGTGCAGCCGGTGCCGCGCCCGGTCGAAACGCCGCAGCCGCTACGCAAACTTGCGCCGCAACCCGTGCCGGTCGAGACCGTGGCACCCGCGCCCGCTGCGGCAGAGCCTGTCGCCGCCGCGCCGGAAGCGGTCGCAGCACCCGCCGCGCCACCGAGCGAGACGCAGCCGTTGTTCGATGCGGATTATCTCGCCAATCCCAAACCGTCCTATCCGGCGCTGTCGCGCCGCCTCGGCGAAGAAGGCAAGGTGATGCTGCGCGTGCAGGTCGCCGCCAGTGGCTTGCCGCTCGCGGTCGAAGTGCAGGCCGGCAGCGGCTCTGAACGTCTTGACCGGGCGGCGCTGGATGCGGTGCGCCGCTGGCGCTTCGTGCCCGCGCGGCGCGGCAGCGCGGCCGTTGCCGCCACCGTACTTGTCCCCATCGTATTTTCACTGAACGGTTGACCATGGAAAACCCGCTGGGCTTTGCCCACTTCATCACCCACGCCGACGGCGTCGCCCTCGTCCTGCTCATCATCCTGACCCTGATGTCGGCGGGCACCTGGTATCTGATCGTCACCAAGGGCGTGCGACTGTTCCGCGCGCGGCGCACCAGCAACGATTTTCTGGCCGCGTTCTGGGCCGCCGACAGTCTGGACGATATCGCGCGGCGCTTGGGCGAGACCGGCGTCACCGATGCGTTCTCGCATCTGGTGCATCACGGCTTCACCGCCATCGAGCAGCACCGCGCCGCGCTGGACGGCCAGAAGACGCGCGGCCTGATCGATGCCGGCACGCCGGACGAGTTCCTCACGCGCGCGATGAAGCGCGCCATCGCGCAGGACAAGGCGCGCCTCGAATACGGCCAGACCTTCCTCGCCACCGTGGCGTCGAGCGCGCCCTTCGTCGGCCTGTTCGGCACCGTCTGGGGCATCTACCACGCGCTGATGGCGATCGGCATCAGCGGCCAGGGCACGCTGGACAAGATCGCCGGGCCGGTCGGCGAGGCGCTGATCATGACCGCCATCGGGTTGGCGGTGGCGATCCCCGCCGCCATCGGCTACAACACTTTCGCCCGCGCCAACCGCAACACGCTGGCCGCGCTGGATTCATTCGCCCACGACGTGTTCACCTTCCTTGCCACCGGCCTCAAGGGCAGCGCGGCGGCGGATGCGGTGACCGCGACCTCGGCGCACATCATCGCCCGCGTCGCGGCGCGCTCGGCGACGTAAGGAGCAATCATGGCATTCGGATCTTTCTCTGACAGCGACACCGACGGCGATCTGGCCGAGATCAACATGATCCCGCTGATCGACGTGATGCTGGTACTGCTGGTGATCTTCATCGTCGCAGCACCCCTGCTCACCCACGCGGTCAAGGTCGACCTGCCCAAGGCGAGTTCCGCGCCCAGCCTGAGCGAACCGGATAACGTGCAGGTCAGCATCGATGCCGCCGCGCAGGTGTACTGGAACGGCAAGCCGCTCGATGCCGCCGCGCTTTCCGCCCACATGCAGCTCGCCGCCGCACAAACGCCGCAACCCGAACTGCACCTGCGCGCCGAGCGCACCACGCCCTACGAAAAGGTGGCGGAAGTGATGTCGGCGGCAGCGCGCGCGGGATTGTCGCGCATCGGTTTCGTGACCGAGCCGGAGGCGCGCTGACCTCTGAATTTCTTTTCCGGATGCCTCGCTACAGCTACAAAAGTCCTGCTGCGAATTGTGCTAAAGTTGCGCCGAACACAACTCGACCATTAGCCCGCCAGCCGCATGCACCAGCGCGGTCAGCCAGCCAGAGAAAACCTCACGGGTGATGCGCCATGGCTGCCGACAAAAAATCTTCTGCCGTTTCAAATCCCGATCCGTGGCGGATCGTGGCGGGTTTTACCCCCTATCTGCGCATTGCCCACCAGGTCGCGGGCCGGGTGCGGCTCAAGCTTGATGCCGCCGCGCTGGACGAAGCGGCGCTGCGCGAGATCGGCAGCGCGCGCCTGAAGCAGGCGCTCGGTTCGATCCGTGGCGTGCATGACATCCAGCTCAATCTGCTGGCACGCTCCTGCGTCATCACTTACGACAGCGCCACCATTCCCGATGCCGCCTGGCCCGATCTGCTCGGCGGCCGCAGCACGTCAGCCGCCGAGACCCTGCTCGAACTGTTCGCCGCCGCAGCGACCCCATCCCATCACCCCACCCACCAAAAGGAGAAAACACCATGATCCCGCTCTTGCCATTTTTCGCCGGCCTGGCCGCCGGTGCCGCTGCGGTTTCCGCGTTACGCAGCGAACGCGCCAAGCGCGCGCTGAACGAAACCGGCAGCCGTCTGCGCACCGTCGCGAGCGGCGCGGAGAACAGCGTGCGCGCGGCGGCCCGGTCGGGCATCGCCCTGCTGCATCGCCCGGATTCCGCCGCCGAGGCTCCCGCGCCGGCGGCGGCGAAGAAATCCGCCAAAGTAAAAACCCCCGCCGTCCGCAAGCCAGCCGCCGCCAAGCCCGCCGCGTCGAAGCGTGTGTCCAGAACCACCAAGGCTGACACATGAAGAAGGCGAAGAAGAACGGCGGACTGGCGCGCGAACTACCCGCCAGTTTCGTGCGCGGCATGGTCGCCACCGGCATGATCGCCAGCTTGCAGGACAAGCGCCGGGGCGCAGAATTGTTGCGCTCCGCCCTGATTGGCGGAACCGCACTGTCCACGGCAGTAAGCATCGAAAAACTTTTATTCAACAAGGAGCTGAAATTGGCCAAGAAGAGAAAAGGCAAGAACAAGGATAAATTCGGCGGACTGGACCGGACGAGCCTCGAAGCCCTGCTGGGCCAGCGTCCTCTCACCGGGCTGGCCGCGCTGGGCGGCGGCCAGCAGTTTCTGACCGGGGCGCTGCTCGGCGCGGTCGCTGCGTATCTGCTTGGCGACGAACAAATGCGCGCCAAGCTGATCCGCGCCGGCACGCAGTTGTATTCCGGCCTCGCCGGCGGCATCGAGGAAATCAAGGAACAGATGGCCGACATCCAGGCGGAAATGGCCGCAGAGCACGTCGACTGATCGCCGCGTGTCGCCTTTCGTCGAGCTGACAGCGGTTCACCGCCTGCCGCAGCGCGTGCGTTTTCGCTACCGCGCGGCGCGCGGCGCGCGCGTCGATGCGCGCGCCATCACGCGCGCGGTCGAGAACCTGCCCGGCGTGCTGCAGGTGCGCCTCAATGCGCGGGCGCGCTCGCTGGCGTTGGACTTCGATCCGGCTGCGACCGATGCCGGGCAACTGGCGACGGAAATCCTCGCGCTGCCGCCGTTCCCGGTCGCCGCAGCCGAACGCAAGATCGCCGACAAGGAACTGGTCACGGTCATGGCGAACGCCGCCCTGCTGCTCGCCACCAACCGCCTTTCGCCGGCCATGCGGATGCCGGCCACGCTCGCCGCCTCGCTGCCGCTCTACCGTGCCGCAGCCTGCGACCTGTTCAGGGAAGGCATCAATTCCCATGTGCTGGAGGCGCTGGCGGTGGCGATCTCGACCGGCAGCCGCGACTATGTCGCTGCCAATACCACGGTGTTCATGCTGGCGCTCGGCGAATATCTGGAAAACTCCATCGAACGCCGCTCCGACGACATGCTGAAGAAGCTGCTGCGCCCCGATACCGGCCTAGTGTGGGTCGAGGAGGACGGCATCGAGCGCCAGGTCGCGGCGGCGGAAGTCGGCATCGGCGCGACGGTGATCGTCGGCACCGGCGCGACGGTTCCGGTCGACGGCACCGTGCTCGGCGGCGAGGCGCTGGTGAACGAGGCGGCGATGACCGGCGAGAGCGTGCCGGTCACCCGTGCGCGCGGCGACGTGGTGCTCTCCGGCACGGTGATCGAGGAAGGCCGGTTGCGCATCTACGCCGAGCATGTCGGCTGCGGGACGGCGGCGGCGCGTATTGCCGACTATGTCGAGCAATCGCTCGCGGCGAAGAGCAACGCGCAACTGGGCGCATCGAAACTCGCCGACCGCCTCGTGCCCGGTGTGCTCGGGCTGGCCGGTGCGGCCTGGTTCCTCACCGGCGATTGGCGGCGCGCGGCGGCGGTGCTGCAGGCCGATTATTCCTGCGCCCTGAAGCTCGCCACGCCGGTGGCCTTCAAGTCGGCCATGTTCAAGGCCGGCAAGCGCGGCATCCTCATCAAGGGCGCCGACGCGCTGGAGCGTCTGGCCGAGGCCGACACCTTCGTCTTCGACAAGACCGGCACACTGACCACCGGACGGCTGGCCGTCACCGATTCGATCGCCTTCGACGCGCACTACACCGCGAAGGATTTGATCGATCTCGCCGCTTCGGTGGAAGAGCACTATTTCCATCCGCTCGCGCTCGCCATTGTCGAGGCGGCGCGCAAGAATCGTGGCCGCCACTTCGACCACAAGGAAGTCCAGTTCATCGCCGCGCACGGCGTGGCGAGCGCCATCGACGGCCAGCGCATCGTCGTCGGCTCGCGCCATTTCGTCGAGGAGGACGAGCGTGTGCCGATCGATGCGGCGCAGAAAAAACGCATTGACCGCCTGTTCCGCGAAGGCAAGACGCTGCTCTACATCGGCTTCGGCGGGCGGCTGATCGGTGTCATCGCGCTGAAGGACCAGGTGCGCGCGACCAGCGCCGCCACCATCGCGCGCCTGCGTGCGCTCGGCGCGAAGCGCATCGTCATGCTGACCGGCGACCTCCATGAGCGTGCCGCAGAACTCGCCGAACAGTTGGGTCTCGACGGCTTTTACGCCGAGTTGCTGCCGGAGCAGAAGGCCGAACTGGTCGCGCAGATCAAGGCGGATGGCGCGAAGATCGCCTTCGTCGGCGACGGCATCAACGATGCTCCGGCGCTCGCCGGCGCCCATGTCGGCATCGCCATGCAGCAGGGTGCCGACATCGCGCGCCTGACTTCGGATATCGCCCTGCTGGAGGGCGGCATCGAGCGCGTCGCCGACGCCAAGCAGCTCGCCAACAACACGATGAAGCTGATCGGCAAGAACTTCAAGCTCACCATCGGCGCCAACAGTGCCATCCTCGGTGCCGCCGCGCTCGGCCAGCTCGCGCCGGTGGCCGCCTCGGTGGCGCATAACGGCACCACCATCGGCATTCTGCTCAACGCCCTGCGCGGCGGTCAAAAAGCTCTGCCGGATTGATTATTTAAGAATGCGGCGGCGGTGCACCCAGAGGTGCGCCGCGAGGGCATGCAGAAACAGCCCGCCAGCCAGCGCATGCCAGCGCTTGCGACCAAGGCCGGCGAGCAGCAGCGAAACCGCCAAGCTCGCCAGCATGCCGCGCTTCGCCCAACGATTGGCGCGCACACGCTGCGTGCCACCATGACGATGGGAAGGTGCCGCCGTCTCATCGGCGACGGCTTTCACACTTCCCTTCGCGTTGACACCCAGCGCTTTTTCCGCCGCCGCGACCGCGCGCGCCTCGAAGCGCGCGCGATCCAGCCGCGCAGCATCGTAGCGGACCAGCAGGCTGCCCGCCTGCGGATTGGTTTCCACAGCCAGCACATCACGCCAGCGCGCAACGATCGCGCGCAGGGCTTCAAGCTTCGCCGCATTGCACAGGGCCGGTGCGCGCAGACGCAGGCGACCGGGAAGAGAGGAAGCGATCAAGTTCATGTCAGTATCCCAATAAGTTTTAAGTTTAACAGGCTCGATACGGTTGAACCTGGAAGCGGTTTCCTGGTTGAAATATTCCGGGCTCGAAGACTTTATCCATTCAGCGATCTTCTCGCGTGTGCCACAGCCGAAGCACGTAGATTGTGGCCTGTTGAATTTCGTAGCGCATCTCGTAATGCCCCACCAAAATTCGCCTGACCTCACGCGGCTCGAACTCTTCCAACTTCTCTCCGATACGGGGCTGTGCCAGAAGTTTGGTTGGAGCCATCGTTAAGGATTGGACAGTGGATGCAGCGGCCTGCTTGTTCAACGGCGACAGGAATTCATGCAGCCTGACCAGATCGGACAGCGCCTTGCTGGTCCATTTCAATTCCATCAGCGTGGCACCGGTAGCGGATTATCCGAGCCAAGACTGTCGGCCCAAGCCTGAACCGGTTGATGGTCGATTACCTGACCGGATTGAACATCCGCCATTGCTTCAATGGTCATGCGACGACGCTCTTCCTCTTGGTCAACCCATGCGGACAAGGCTTGTTTCATGATCCATCCGCGAGAACGTTCCATACGAGCAGCAATCTGGTCCACTTTATCGGCAAGCGGGATAGGGATATGCGCGGTTAGCACTTTGGTATTCATTTTTACCTCCATAAATCAGTCTTAATCATAGTGATTAGGTTTGATTTATGCAATGCCGTTGATCCGGCATTTTTGTTGTGCCGCCGGTATTGCCATCAAAAAAGCTTGACTCTATTGTTGAGAGCGATTATCGTTCGCAGCGTTACAAAACAAATCGCCAGCCACCCAGGGGGTCACACCCCCACCCAAGGCAGCCAGCCAGGAACACCCCCTTGTTCAACTGGAGACTGCCAACATGCAAAACAACGACCTTTATGCCGGCGCCCTCAATCTGGTTCTGCGCCATGACCTGAACGGTTGCGCCCGTTCGACCCGTCGGGCTGCCGACCTGCTGGAACGTTTGGCCGATTCATCGACGGTGGATGACGACACGCGTTCTCTCTGTGCCCGCATGTCCGAGCGCATGCTGGACCAGATGGCGCGCACATCATGAACGCCGCCACTCCGATTGCCAGCCTCCTGGCTGGGGCATCAGGCGCTATCCCGCCGACAATAACTTTCGATGCGCCGCCGCTACGCCGCCTGAAACTCTGGAACCTGGAGGAAAAATTCCATTGCCCGGTCATCGGCACCTGTTTGTCCATGGAAGAGTTGGTGCGCTTCGCCAGGCGCTTCCATTTCGCCGCCGAGTTGCGCGATGAATTCGCCCTGCACGTCGAGGCCAACAGATGCTCGATGGCGCGCAATGAATTTGCCGAGACGCTGCAAAAACATTTTGATCGCAAGTATGCCGTGGCGCTGAAGCGCTTCGACGCCGCGCGTTGCGACGCGGAGGTGCTTGCCCTGTGGCGCGACAGCATCGCCAGCGGCGAGGTGGCCGCGCCGATGTGGGCGGCGCTGACCCACAAGCATGCCGGCGAAGACACGCGCAACACCGTCTATGCCGATATCCACATGCTGTCGCACCAAGTCGGCGCGGGCAAGGCTGCCGATACCCGTCGGCTGGCGATCCTCGAACAGGAAAACGCCGCACTGCGCGGCGACCTGTCCAAGGCCAAGGAGCGCGAGGCTACCCTCACCGGCAAGCTCAATGAGCTCAAAGCAAAACTACAGCGTCTGGGCAACGCCGAGCAGGAGGCCGCCAAGCTGCGCGAACGCCTCACCCGCCTCGAGAACGGCACCGCGATGATCGAGATCGGTCGCCGCCTGGTCAAACTGGAGCTCGCCAACCAGCGCCTGATGGCCGGATCGCAGCGCGTCTGGGAACTGGAGAAAACCCTCGCTGCCAGCCGTGATGCGGCCAGCCGTTTCGCCGCCGAACGCGACCAACTCGCCGCCGAGCGCGATGCGATGGAGCGCATGCTGATCGAAGAGGAAGGTTGCGACGGCGAATGCGACAGCGCCTGCCCCCTGTCTGCCGAAGCCGACGGTGAGGCGCGCAGCGTGCTGTGCGTCGGCGGACGCACCGGCCTCATCACCCAGTATCGCAATCTGGCGCAGCGCCCGCAAGGATGATGTCTGGCTCAATGCCAGCAAGGGCGATGTCTGGAACGCCAGCCTCAATCCCGACGGCAGTGTGACGGTGGCCATCAAGGACAAGGGCTTGCTGGTCAGCCACGACGGGACGAAATGGCAGTCTGCCGACGAAGTGCGGCAAACGCTGGCGCAACTTCCCGCGAAAATGACCGTAGCCGAACGCATCACACTGGGCAAGCTGGTGACCGACTTGCATACCGGCAAGGCATTTTTCGGCAAGGAAAACGTGTGGATATGGATCGACATTCTGGGCGTCATCCTGACCTTCCTCGGCGGTACCGGGCTGTGGATGTGGTGGAAGAGCCAGACCAAGCGCCGCGATGCCGCGCAGGCACGGCTGATGCAGGAGACATCGCATGGCTGAAACCATCTCCCTTGGGCTTGCGCTGTTCGCGCTGCTGGCGTTGTGCGCCACGCTCGGCCTGTTCTGCCACGGCCTGTATGCGCGCAGGCAGATGAAGCGTTACAAGAAGCAGTCCGGGCGCCGCAAATAGCGCCCATAGCCCCAGCCTATCCGCACCATTGGAACATTTGATTTTGCCTGCGGCGCGAAAGTCCGTATCTTTCGCCCTGTCGCAAAATTCATTTCAACCAACCCAAGGAGAAGCACTCATGAACAGCCTCATCAATACCGAAGTCCAGCCCTTCAACGCCACCGCCTTCCATAACGGCAAGTTCGTCGCCGTGTCCGACGCCGACCTGAAGGGCAAGTGGTCCGTGGTGTTCTTCTACCCGGCCGATTTCACTTTCGTCTGCCCGACCGAGCTGGGCGACCTGGCCGACAACTATGCCGAGTTCCAGAAGCTGGGCGTGGAGATCTACAGCGTGTCCACCGACACCCACTTCACCCACATGGCCTGGCATGACACTTCGGAGACCATCGGCAAGATCGGCTACGTGATGGTCGGCGATCCTACCGGCGTCATCTCGCGCAACTTCGGCGTGATGATCGAGGAGAAGGGTCTGGCCGAGCGCGGCACCTTCGTGATCGACCCGCAGGGCAAGATCCAGATCATCGAGATCAACGCCGGCGGCATCGGCCGCGATGCCAGCGAACTGATGCGCAAGGTCAAGGCCGCGCAATATGTCGCCTCCCACCCCGGCGAAGTCTGCCCGGCCAAGTGGAAGGAAGGCGACAAGACCCTGGTTCCGTCGCCAGCCCTGGTCGGCAAGATCTAAATCCCGTAACCCGCTCCGCTCCCGGCGTGCCCGCCGGGAGCGGATTCCAGCGGAAAGGCGCGCATGGATCATGGCGTCTTCCCCCTGCAATCCTTCGGGAGGAAATACCCGGCGTGTTCGCCGCCAGCGACTGCACCACGGCGACTTACAAGCAGATCATCATCGCCATGGGAGAAGGCGCCAAGGCCAGCCTCCCGGCCTTCGACCACTTGATCCGTTCGGCGGCGTAGCGGCATAAACGCATATCCGGCGCAGCAAATAAAATGGGCACTTCGATTTGAAGTGCCCATTTCATATGTGATTGGCGCGCTCGGCGGGAGTCGAACCCACGACCCTCGGCTTCGGAAACCGATACTCTATCCAGCTGAGCTACGAGCGCGTTTTGTGAAGGCGCGCAGGATAGCGTTTTTTGGCCTGTCCGTCCATGCGCAAGGGAGCCGTTCAGCCGGCGATGCGCAGCAGCAGACCCTTGAGATACGCGCCTTCCGGAAAGCTCAGCAGCACCGGATGGTCGGCGCTGGCGTGCAGGTGATGGACGATCTGCGCGTCCACGCTGGCGTCGAGCGCCGCGCCCGCGACGATCTTCTGGAACAGGTCTTCGCTGATGCCGCCGGAGCAGGAGTAGGTGGCGAGCAGGCCGCCCGGGCGCAGCAGTTTGAAGCCGAGCAGGTTGATGTCCTTGTAGCCGCGCGCGGCCTTTTCGGCGAAGGCGGCGGTGGGAGCGAACTTGGGCGGGTCGAGGATGATGAAGTCGAAGCTGCGCCCCTGGTCGCGCAGTTTGCGCAGCGCGGCGAACACGTCGGCTTCCTGCCATTCGGCCTTGCTCTCATCGAGACCGTTGTTTGAGAGATTCTGCTGCGCGATGCGCAACGCGTCGCCCGAGGCGTCGATCGACAGCACCGATCTCGCGCCGCCGCGCAAGGCATACAGCGAGAAGCCGCCGGTGTAGCAGAAGCAGTTGAGCACATCGCGCCCGGCGGACAGCCGCTCGGTCAGCGCGCGGTTGTCGCGCTGGTCGAGATAGAAACCGGTCTTTTGTCCTGTCGCGACATCCACCGCAAAGCGCAGGCCGTGCTCGACCACTTCGACATGCTCCGGCAACGCGCCGCGCAATACGCCGTTGCGAACCTCCAGCCCTTCCAGTCCGCGCGAGTCGGAATCGGAGCGCTCATAGAGGCACACAGCGCCGCACAGTTCGAGCAGGATGTCGGCGATGGCGTCGCGCCAGCGTTCCGCGCCGACGCTGCCGATCTGCATCACCAGCGTGTCGCCGTAGCGGTCTACCACCAGCCCCGGCAGGCCGTCGGATTCGGCGTGGATCAGGCGCAAGCCGCTGCTTGTGTTATTTCCCTCTCTCCCATCCTCTCTCCCGCAAGCGGGAGAGAGGAGTAGATCCTCGCGCATCGTCAACGCCTGCGCGATTTTCCTGCGGAAGAATGCCGCGTCGATGGTCTCGCCCTCGTCCCACGACCAGACGCGCGCGCTGATCTGCGAGCCGGGGTTGTAGGCCGCCCAGGCAAGAAAATCGCCTGCGGCATCGCGCACCGGCAACGTGTCGCCGCTCGCGGGCGCGCCGTCCACACGCTCAATCGCGCCGGAGAATACCCAGGGGTGGCGGCGCAGCAGCGACTTCTCGCGGCCTTCCTTGAGTGTGATGCCGGGCTGCGCGGTCACGTCGCCGCCGGGTGCTCGCGTCGTGCCTTGCGTCGCCGGTTTGCCGCGTGCGGACGGATTCGCGCCGTGCCGTTTGCGGTAGTCCTTGTTGCCGGATGCGGCGTGTTGCCGCGCGGCGCGCGGTTTGGATTTCTGTGTGGTCATGTCTTCTTTTTGGCGCGCGGGTGTGCCGCGTCATAGATCTTGCTGAGGTACTGGAAATCGAGATGGGTATAGACCTGTGTGGTGGAGATGCTGGCATGGCCGAGCATCTCCTGCACCGCGCGCAGGTCGCCGGAGGATTGCAGCACATGGGTGGCGAACGAGTGGCGCAGCAGGTGCGGATGCACGTTGCTGGTGATGCCCTGTTTGATACCCCATTGTTTCATGCGCAGCTGTATCACGCGCGGCGAGATGCGCTGCCCGCGCGCGCCGACGAACAGCGCGGTCTCGCCCGCCTTGGCGAGCCGGTCGCGCACCGCCAGCCAGGTTTGCAATGCGGTGATGGCGTATTGGCCGAGCGGCACGATGCGGGTCTTGTTGCCCTTGCCGGTGACGCGCACTTCGCCGCTGGTCAGGTCGAGCTGCTCGGGATCGAGATCGACCAGTTCGGCCAGACGCAGGCCGGAGGAATAGAACAATTCGAACATCGCTTTGTCGCGCAGCGCTTCCGGCGTGTCACCCGGCAGGTCGACCATGCGCGCCGCCTCGTCGGGCGACAGCGCCTGCGGCAGGGTCTTGGGCGATTTGGGCGCGCGCAGTCCGGCGCAGGGATTGTCAGTGTAGCCGTGGTCGCGCATCAGATAATTGAAGAAACCGCGCCATGCCGACAGCATGCGCGCCAGCGAACGCCCGCCCAGCCCCTTGCCGTGCAGTTGCGCGATATAGCGGCGGATGTGGTGGATCTTGAGATCGGCGAGCGGCGTATCCGCGGCGAGCTCGAACAGGTGATGCAGGTCGCGCGCGTAGTTCTCGGCGGTCAGCGCGGAATAGCGCTTCTCGTTGCGCAGCCACGCCAGGTAGCCTTGCAGGTATTGCCGGTTGGCATCCGCGCCCGTATCCGCAACCGGCGCGGCGGCTTCGCTCATGACAGGTGCGGCTGTACCGCGGCACTGGCCGCGTCGGCGATGCATTGCAGGAACAGCGTGCCCATCTCCGGATAGAAGCGCTGCTTGTCCTCGCTCGCCAGCACCAGCAGGCCTATGGTCTCGCTGCCCTCGCGCAGCGGCAGATAGGCGAACGAGTGCAGCAGCGCGGCACTCTCGCCGAACCAGCCCGCGCTGTCGGCGGCGGCGTGGTGCAGGCATACCGGCTGCGGCTGACCTTCGGCGAACGCCAGGGTCTCGGCGCTGGGCGGGTTGATCTGCCACAGCCGCAGCGCGGCATGCGGCACGGCGAAGATGTCGCGCAACAGGTGCGGGATCATTTCCTGCAGCGTGGCCAGATCGCGCCCGGCAAACAGCGCGACGGTGAACTTGTGCACCTTGTACTGGAGCGCGTCGTTCTCCTCGGCACGTTCGAGCATGTCGAACATCTTTTTCTCCAGCTCGCGGTTCTTGTCGCGCAACGCCAGCAGCTGGCGCTCGGACAGCGAGATGGTGCGCCCGCCGTGCGGATGCGGCAAGGCGATCTGCGCCAGCAGATCGACATGCCCTTCAAAGAACTGCGGGTTGTCCTGCAAGTATTGTGCGACGTCTTCGCTTCTCATCAAATGACTCCCTGTCTATAAACTGATTTCGCCTTCAAACACCGTGATCGCCGGACCGGTCATCATCACCGGCATGCCGTCGCCGTCCCAGACGATGGTCAGCACGCCGCCGCGCGTGGCGACGTTCACCGGACTGTCCAGCAGACCGCGCCGGATGCCAGCCACCACGGCCGCGCAGGCGCCGGTGCCGCACGACAATGTCTCGCCTGCGCCGCGCTCGTGAACGCGCAACCGGATGTGGCCGCGATCCATCACTTGCATGAAGCCGGCGTTGACGCGTTTCGGGAAACGCGCATGCTGTTCGATCAGCGGCCCCAGCCTTGCCACCGGCGCGCGCTCGACATCATCCACCACCTGCACCGCATGCGGATTGCCCATCGACAGCGCGCTGATGGTCAGCGTCTCGCCGGCGACTTCCAGCGGCTCGCTCACCGCGCCCTGCCCGTCAAACGGGATGCGCGCGGGATCGAATACCGGCGCGCCCATGTTGACCGTCACGCGCCCGTCCGCTTCGAGGCGCGGCGAGATCAGCCCGCCCTGCGTCTCGACCACGATCTCGCGCTTCGATGTGAGTCCCTGGTCGTGCACGAAGCGCGCAAAGCAGCGCGCGCCGTTGCCGCACTGTTCCACTTCGCCGCCGTCGGCGTTGAAGATGCGGTAGCGGAAATCCGCCGCGGGGTCCTGTGCCTTTTCCACCAGCAATATCTGGTCGCAGCCCACGCCGAAATGCCGGTCGGCGAGCAGGCGCAGCTGCTCCGGGGCGAGCTCGACGCGCTGGCGCACGCCGTCGATCACCACGAAATCGTTGCCGGCGCCGTGCATTTTGGTGAATCTGAGGTTCATGCCTGTAATTCCTTGTGCCTGAAACAATCCACGGTGTGATCGTTGACCATGCCAGTCGCCTGCATGTGGGCATAGCAGATCGTCGTGCCGACGAACTTGAAGCCGCGCCGTTTCAGTTCCTTGCTCATCGCGTCCGATTCCGGCGTGCTGGCCGGGACTTCGGCGAGACTGCGCCAGTGGTTCTGCCGCGTCCTGTCGCCGACGAACTGCCAGAGAAAGGCGTCGAAGCTGCCGTATCTTTCCTGCACGTCAAGAAACTTTTGCGCGTTGGTCACTGTCGCTTCCAGCTTTAGCCGGTTGCGCACGATGCCCGCGTCTTGCAGCAGCGATTCTATTTTATCCGCGCCATAACGGGCAATGCGCGCGGCATCGAAATTGTCCAATGCGGCGCGGTAGTTCTCGCGCTTGCGCAGGATAGTGATCCAGCTCAGCCCGGCCTGGGCGCCTTCCAGGATCAGGAACTCGAACAGCGCGCGGTCGTCGTGCAGCGGCACGCCCCATTCGCGGTCGTGGTAGGCGCGATACAGCGGGTCGCTGCCGGCCCATGCACAACGTGTGCTGTCACCCATGTTCCCTCCCGCACAGTTGCGTGCGGTCGCGCCAGATGCAGCGATCCATCACCACGGTGATGCCCGCACCCCGCGCGCGTTGCGCGGCGGCTTCATGGACCACTCCTTCCTGCAACCACAGGCGCTTGATGCCGAGCTTGATGCAGCTGTCAACGATGGCCGGCACATGCTCCGGCGCGCGAAACACGTCCACGATGTCCGGCAGTTCCGGCAAGCTTTCCAAGTCGGGCCAAGCCTTCTCGCCCAGCACTTCCACTAGTGCCGGATTCACCGGAATGATGCGATAGCCCAGCCCTTGCAGGCCGCGTGCGACCCCGAAGCTGGGGCGCGCCGGGTCGGCGGAGAGCCCGACCACCGCGATGCTGCGCGCCCCGCGCAACAGGCGGCAGAGATGGGCGGCATCCGGGTTGGAAAATGGCATGGCGAAATCTGGCAGTCGGAGGGACGCAAGATAACACCTTTGGCCAAAATTCGGCAGCATGCGGTGTGCTATGCTCGACGCAGACTTTAGCTTCGCCTTGAGATGAGATCCCTGCCCTTTTTATTGTTGCTGATCGCCCTGCCTGCACAGGCGGTGCCGGGTGCCGCCCTGCCCGCGAACGACGCGGATTTCCTGGCGGCGCGCGATGCGTTCCGCGCCGGCGATGCCGCCAAGCTGGAACGGCTGGCACCGCGCCTGCGGAAATCGCCGCTGGAAGCCTATGTCAGCTATTACCGGCTGCGTCTCGCGTTGGAGCGGGCTACCCCGGCAAGGGTCAGGGAGTTCCTGGCGCGCCCCGAAGACACGCCGCTGATCGACCAGTTGCGCGGCGAATGGCTCAAGCAGCTCGGCAAGACCCGGCAATGGGCGTTGTTCGACGCGGAATATCCGCGCCTGCTCAACGAGGACACGGAACTGACCTGCTACGCATTGCAATCGCGCCGGCGCACTCAGGACATGGCCTCGCTGCGCGAGGCGCGCGCGCTGTGGTTCAGCGGCAAGAGTCTGCCGGACAGTTGCGGCGAGCTGTTCGATGCGGCGCAGGAGGCCGGCATCATAGAGATGCCGGATGTCTGGCAGCGGCTGCGCCTGGCGCTGGAAGCCGGCAACGTGTCGTTCGCCAAACAGCTGGCCGCGCGACTGGACAGCGAACGCGCGGTGTCACCCGCAGCGCTGGGCAGCGCGGCGGCCGATCCCGTCCGCTATCTGGACAAGGCCGTGCTGGATAAATCCGGTGAAGGACAGCGCCTGGTCGCGCTATTCGCGCTGCAACGCCTGGCGCGGCAGTCCGTCGCTCTGGCTGCGACACAATGGGAGCGCATCGCCGCGCAGTTCACGGAGAGCGAGCGCCGGTATTTTTATGCCCGCCTGGCCTATGAGGCGGCGCGCCAGCAGGATGGCCGCGCGCTGCCATGGTTCAAGGCGGCGGCGGACGCACCGCTCGATGCACAGCAGAAGGTCTGGCGCGTGCGCGCCGCGCTGCGCGCGCAGGACTGGCCGGAGCTGCTGGCGGACATCGAGGCGCTGGACGAAACGCAGCGGCGCGATCCGGCCTGGCAATACTGGAAGGCGCGCGCACTGCTGGCACTGGGCAAGCCCGTCGAAGCCAGAAAGCTGCTGGCACCGCTGAGCGGCGAATACCATTTCTACGGCCAGTTGGCGGATGAAGAATTGTCGGATCGACCCGCGCTGAAAAAAGCGGAAGCCGCCTACAAACCCGCCGAGGGGGACATTGGAACGATGCGTGCGTTGCCCGGCGTGCAGCGCACGCTGGCGCTGTACCGCATGGACATGCGCAGCGAAGCGCTCAACGAATGGCGCTGGACGCTGCGCAACTTCAACGACCGCGAACTGCTCACCGCCGCCGAGATCGCGCGGCGCAACGAGATGTACGACCGCGCCATCGGTGCTGCGGATCTGACGGTCAACCTGCATGATCCGGGCATGCGCTATCTGGCGCCGTATCGCGAAGTGTTGCAGCCCCACATCCGCGAGAACGAACTGGAGGAAGCCTGGGTGTACGGCCTGATGCGCCAGGAGAGCCGCTTTACGGCCTCGGCGAAATCCGGCGCCGGCGCGTCTGGCCTGATGCAGATCATGCCCTCCACCGCGCGCTGGGTGGCAGGGAAGCTGGGGCTGAAAGACTACCGCCATGCGTTGCTGCACCAGGTCGACACCAATCTCCGGCTCGGCACCTATTACATGAAGACCGTGCTGTCGTGGTTCGACGGCAATCCGGTGCTGGCCTCGGCGGCGTACAATGCCGGGCCGAACCGGGCGCGCCAGTGGCGCGGCGAAACTCCGCTGGAAGGCGCGATCTACGCCGAGACCATCCCGTTCGACGAGACCCGCGATTATGTGAAGAAGGTGATGGGCAACACCGTGCAATACGCCAGACAATTCGACGCGCCGCCGCAGCCGCTCAAGCAGCGCTTGGGAGTCGTCGTGCCGAAAATGCCGGAGAACCAGCAGGCCATCCCCGATGAAAAATGAACCCGCCATCTATTGCGTGGGCGGTGCGGTGCGCGACAAGCTGCTCGGCCTGCCGGTGCAGGACCACGACTGGGTGGTGGTCGGCAGCACGCCGGAAGACATGGTGGCGCGCGGCTTCCAGCCGGTAGGGCAGGACTTCCCGGTGTTCCTGCATCCCGACACCCACGAGGAATACGCGCTGGCGCGCACCGAGCGCAAGACCGCGCCGGGCTACAAGGGCTTTGTCATCCATGCATCGCCGGAAGTCACGCTGGAGCAGGACCTGTCGCGCCGCGACTTCACCATCAATGCCATGGCGCTGGATGCCGATGGCAACCTGATCGACCCTTACAGCGGGCAACGCGACTTGCAGGCTGGCGTGCTGCGCCATGTCGGCGACGCTTTCGCCGAGGACCCGGTGCGCATCCTGCGCGGCGCGCGCTTCGCGGCGCGCTTCGGTTTTTCCATCGCGCCGGGGACGCTGGCGCTGATGCGCGAGATGGTCGCCGCTGGCGAAGTGGATGCGCTGGTGCCGGAGCGCGTCTGGCAGGAACTGGCGCGCGGGCTGATGGAAAAGCGCCCGTCGCGCTTTTTCGCCACGCTGCGCGAATGCGGCGCGCTGCAAAGGATAATGCCGGAACTGGATGCGCTGTTCGGCGTGCCGCAGCCGCCGCAACACCACCCCGAGATCGACTGCGGTATCCACACCCTGATGGTGGCAGATGCCGCCGCGCGCGCGGACGGCGCGCTGGAGGTGCGCTTCGCCGCGCTGACCCACGACCTCGGCAAGGGCACGACACCGCAGGATATCCTGCCGCGCCACATCGGCCATGAAACGCGCGGTGTGGATCTGCTCAAGGGATTGTGCGCGCGCCTGCGCGTGCCCGCCGATTGCCGCGACCTCGCGCTGCTGGCGGCGCGCTACCACGGGAATGTGCACCGCGCGCGCGAACTGCGCGCCGAGACCATCGTGAGACTGTTCGACGGCTGCGACCTGTGGCGCAGGCCGCAGCGCTTCGCGCAACTGCTGCAAGTGTGCGAAGCCGACGCGCGCGGGCGCGCCGGGCACGAGGACGCCGCCTATCCGCAATCCGCTTACCTGCTGGACTGCGCGCGAGCCGCGCAGGCGGTGGATGCGGGCGAGATCGCGCGGCGTTGTGCCGATGTGAGCCGCATCGCCGCCAGGGTGCGCGAGGCGCGCATCGCGGCGGTCGAGGAGATCGTCAGGCGCGATCGCGCTGCATGACCACGCGCCACGCCTCCAGCTTCTGCGCGTAGCTCATGCCGGCATGCGCCGGGCTGGTGGAAGGCAGGCGGTGGAACTCGAGCAGCGGCAATCCCCGCTTCCCCAGCACCGACTTGCGGAAACTCTGCTCGGCCTTGGCGCCGTTGAAATACACCCGCGTGATGCGCGGATGCCGCGCAAAGAAGGCGGCGAAGTCGTTGGCCTGTTCCGCGCAGATGTCTGCATCGAGGCTGCCCTCGCGCATGCACGATGCCAGTACGTCCCACAGCGCGATGCGCGCCGCCTGCAGCGCGCGCAACCGTTCCGCGTAGGGCAGTTGCGGGTGTGCGCCGGCCAGCTCGCCCATGATGCGCCAGAAGGCGTTGTGCGGATGGGCATAGTACTGCTGCTGTTCGAGCGAACGCTTGCCTGGCATGCTGCCGAGGATCAGCACTTGCGCGTCGGCATCGCCGACCGGCGCGAAGCTCGTGATGCGCATCATGCCGTTACAACATGCGCGAACGATCGCCCGACACGAAGCCGCGTAGCGGCGCTTGCATGCCCTTGCCCAGCGCGATCGCCTTGAACAGGTCGCCCATCTCGGCCGGGCTGGTGAGTTTCTGCATCTGCGCGGAGAGCGGCAGGTATGCGCGCACGTTCTCCGGCGAGACTTCGTTCATCAGGTCAGCGAGGCCGTTGTTGATGAGGAAATGCGCCTGCGAGGTGTAGCCCAGCAGGTGCGCGCCGTGGTCGATGGCGGCCTCGGCGATGGCGGTGAAATCGACGTGCGCGGTGATGTCCTGCAAGCCGGGCAGGTAGAACGGGTCGTCGTGCGCGCGATGGCGGTAATGGCACATCAGCGTGCCTTCGCTGCGCTGCGGATGGTAGTACTCGGGGGCGCCGAAACCGTAATCGATGAACAGCAGCGCACCCGCATCCAGACGCTCGCACAGGCTGGCGACCAGGCCGCGCGCAGCGAGCGAGATCTCGCTCAGATAGCCGTCCGGCACGCCGATGCTGCTTGCGATGTCGAGCAGCGCCGATTCGGCGAGCACCCGCTCCTGCCAGACGAAACGCTCGCCCTCCAGCGCCACGCCGCGTTCGAGAATGTTATCGCCGAACCAGCGCACCAGATGCACCGGCAGCGCGTCCAGCACCTCGTTGCCGATCACCGCGCCGCTGATCTTTTCCGGCAGCGCGTCCAGCCAATGCATGCGGCCGGCGAGATGCGGCAACCTTTCCTGCAACAGGGCCTGCTGGCGCTCGCGCAGGTCGGCGCTCACTTCCAGTATCGAGTAGCTTTCCGGCAATTCGCCCAGTCTTTCCAGTTCGCCGAGCATGTCCGCGGCCAGCTTGCCGCTGCCCGCGCCGAGCTCGAGGATGTGCGGCGCGCTGGCGCGCATGATCTCCGCCGCCTGGTGCGCGACGGCACGGCCGAACAGCGGCGAGAGTTCCGGTGCGGTGATGAAGTCGCCCGCCGCGCCGAACTTGCGCGCGCCCGCCGTGTAGTAGCCCAGGCCGGGCGCGTACAGCGCCAGCTCCATGAAACGCGAGAACGGGATCCAGCCGCCCTGCGCGGCGATGTCGCGGCGGATGAGGCCGGCCAGTTGCGCGCTGTGCTGCGCGGCTTCTGCGCCGGGGGTTGGCAAGGATGCAGGCATGGTCGGGTATAATTCAAAGGTTTCCGAAGTTTAGTGGGGAATGTGATGCAAGGCAAAGTCGTATTGGTGACGGGCGGCGCGAAACGCGTGGGCGCGGCGATCTGCCGCTGCCTGCATGCGTCCGGCGCGAACGTCGCCGTGCACTACCGCAGTTCCGCACCGGAAGCCACGGCCCTGCAACATGAACTGAACACACTGCGCCCGGGCAGCGCCGCGACGTTCCGCGCCGACCTGCTCGACCCGAAGTCGCCGCCGCGGCTGGTGCACCATGTCATGGAACGCTTCGGACGGCTGGATGCGCTGGTCAACAACGCCTCCAGCTTCTATGCCACGCCGCTGGCGGAGATCGACGAGCACCAATGGCACGACCTGCTCGGCACCAACCTCAAGGCGCCGCTGTTCCTCGCGCAGGCGGCGGCGGACGAATTGCGCCGCTGCCACGGCAGCATCGTCAACATCGCGGACATCCATGCCGAACGCCCGATGCGCAGCCATCTGCTGTACAGCGTGGCCAAGGCCGGCGTGGTCGCGCTGACCCGTTCCCTGGCGCAGGAGATGGCGCCGCAGGTGCGCGTCAACGCCATCGCGCCCGGCGTCATCGCCTGGCCGGAAGGCGAAAAATGGGAAGACCCCGAACTGCAACGCAAGATCGTCGCACATACGCTGCTCAAGCATGAAGGCGAGCCGGATGACGTCGCGCGCACCGTGAAATTCCTGCTGTGCGATGCACCCTACATCACCGGCCAGGTGATCGCGGTGGACGGCGGGCGCAGTATCAATATTTGAAAGAACAGCTGGTGGCTTGTAGCGGGTAGCTGAACCAGCCTTGCTTCTGCTACACGCTACCGGCTACTGACTACCAGCTAAACTAACCATGAACGACACCACCCAACCCATCCATTTCGAGCGCCATTCCACCAACTTCAACCGCCTCAAGGGACGGCTGGAGCATCAGGTCGGCAAGGCCATCGCCGATTTCAACATGATCGAGGAAGGCGATACCGTGATGGTGTGCCTGTCCGGCGGCAAAGATTCCTACACGCTGCTCGACATCCTGCTGACGCTGCGCAAGCGCGCGCCGGTCGATTTCAGGATCGTGGCGATGAACCTCGACCAGAAGCAGCCGGGATTCCCAGCCGACGTGCTGCCGAACTACCTGAAGTCGCTCGGCATCGAGTACCACATCGAGACACAGGACACCTACTCCATCGTCAAGGAGAAGATCCCCGAGGGCAAGACCACCTGCTCGCTGTGCTCGCGCCTGCGGCGCGGCATCATCTACCGGGTGGCGGGCGAACTGGGCGCGAACAAGATCGCGCTGGGTCACCACCGCGACGACATGATCGAGACGCTGTTCCTCAACATATTCTTCGGCGGCAAACTGAAGGCCATGCCGCCCAAGCTGGTGACCGACAAGGGCGACCACATCGTGATCCGCCCGCTGGCCTATTGCGCCGAGAAGGACCTCGCCCGCTATGCGCGCGGCATGGAATTTCCCATCATCCCGTGCAACCTGTGCGGCTCGCAGGAAAACCTGCAACGGCAGAACATCAAGGAGATGCTCACCGCGTGGGAACATCAGTACCCGGGGCGCAGCCAGACCATCTTCACCGCGATGCAGAACGTCAAGCCCTCGCACCTGCTGGATGGCAGCCTGTTCGATTTCAGGAATATCCAGTTGGGTGCTGCGGTAGATGAAGGGGACATCGCCTTTGATGAACCGGAACCGACACCGATTGTCCGGCTTGAAGAATAGCGGTAGCATGCACCGCATACATCGCCGTGGAGGCAGTGATGAACCGCAGGCAGAAGATCGCATTATGGGTAGGCGCGCTCAACCTTGCCGTGCTGTGGCTGTTCCCGCCGTTTGACTCCTTCCCCTCGATCGATCCCGGCGCGCTGATCTTCGCGGGTTTCAACTTCGTGTTCGCGCGCAGCCCCAACGAAGTCATCAACACCGACGTGCTGTTCCTCGAAAATGTGGTGCTGCTGGTGAATGTGGCGATCGCCTGGCTGTTGCTGCGCGACACCATGCCCGTACCCGGAACGAGGCGGCATTTCAACTACCAGAACGCCATCCTGCTGATGGTCGCCGCCAACCTGACGCTGATCCTGCTGTTCCCGCCGTTCGAGTATTTCTACGCCATCACCGGCGCGCTGCTGCCGACCTTCCAGGGTTTCTACTTCATCTTTGCCGCCGGCGACATGCTCACCATCGTCGCGCCGATCCTGTATCTGGAAGTGATATTCGTGCTGTTCAACGGCGCGGTGTTGTGGCTGTTGTTCAAGGAAAGGAAGACAGCGGAATTGTCGCCCGAAGAATCCATGGAACTGATGCGCAAGCTGAGCAGCAGGCCGCGCAAATAACGGCCTGCCGCCGCAGGGGCGTCTGGATCAGGCGACGAAAGGCTCGGTCTGCCCGGGCTTGCGCAACATCTTGTTCACTTCGTCCTGATGCGCGGTCTCCGCCGCGATCATGTCGCGCGCGTATTCCTCGAGCCGCACATCCTTGTCGCGCACCAGCTCGAACAATTCATAATAAGCTTTCAGCGCCTCGCTCTCGTGCGCCAGCGATTCGCGCATGATGTCGCCGATGTCGTGGCTGTGCGATTCCAGCAACGGGCCGATGCCCAACGACGGGTGTCCGCCGAGCCAGGTTACCAGTTCGCCCGCCTGGCGCGCATGCCCCAAGCTCTCGTCGGCCTGCTTCTGCAGCCAGTCGACGATGGGGATGCGGTTGTAGCCGAATATCATCAGCGCATAATGGGTATAGCGCACCACACCGGCCAGTTCGAATTCCATGATGCGGTTGAGTGTCTTGAGCACTGCGTCCTTGTTCATGATGACCTCCTCTGTCGGAAAGTTGCGGCCATGACTGATCGCCGCAGAATTATTCTACGCCTTTCGCAGATGAAATTGCTCGGGAATTATGCGGCGTCCAGCGCGACCTTGAAGATCACCTTGCGGATGTTTCCGGCAGCGACCAACGGTGCGTGCGCATCTTCGGGAAAGAAGATGCAGAAATGGTCGGGCGGCACGGCGACCCACGACGCAGGCGCATCGTGGAAGAAGCGGATGTCCTTCTCGCCGTTGTGCTCGCTCACCGGGTTCAGGCAGTCCGCCAACGGCTTCCAGCCCATTTCTTCGACCCCTTCCAGCACCAGCTGGATGTCGATGTAACGCCGATGCGCTTCCAGCTTCGCCATTTCGCGCGTCTTGCCCGGCGAGTGCTCGACGATGGCGATCAGATCGTCGCCGGCGAGAGGGTAGCGTCCCGGTGCGAGCGAATACAGATCGGTGTCGCGGATATGGTCGAACGCGCGCTGGAACAGCGGATGCAGCGCGGCGTAGCGGGAGGATTGGGACAGAGAAGCAAAGATCACGCTGGCCGCCCACCCGGCCTAGCGCACGGCATGTTCGATATGGAGCAATCGGTCCGGTCGCAGCCTATCCAGCGGTCGCGTCCGCCCTCCTTGGCGCAGTACATGCGCTGGTCGGCGATCTCGAGCAGCTGCCGGCTGTCGGCGGCGCCGTCGGATATCCTTTCGGCGAGGCCGTAGCTCGCCGTCAGCTTTCCCCCATCCGGACGCAGCCCCAGACCGTTGGTGCGCAGCCGATCCAGCACGGCAACGGCGGAAGCGCAATCGGTGTTGGGCAGCATGATGAGGAACTCCTCGCCTCCCCAGCGCACCAGCGCATCACCGGCACGCAGCGATTCGCGTATCGTCCTGACCGCCGAGATCAGGACACGGTCGCCGGCCTCATGTCCATAGGTATCGTTGACCGACTTGAAATTGTCGAGATCGACGAACACTATCGTCAGCGCAGTGTCGTTGCGCTCGGCGATGCTGAACTGGATGTTGAACAGATCTTCCCCGCTGGCGCGGTTGTAGCAGCCGGTCAGCGGATCGTGGTTGGCCTGGCGCACCAGCGCAAGCATGAAAGCCAGCTGGCTCATGCCGGCCAGCGTAGCGGTGGCGGCGATCAGCACCAGCAGCCAGAATGCACCGAGGTGCGTGCTCCAGTTGATCTGATTGATCTGGACGATCGCCACCAGCGCGGAACCGAACAGCACCGGCATGGAGAACACTATGCCTTCCAGCGCCGTCAGCGGGAACACGCTCAGGCCCGCCACCAGCACGAACGGCAGGAAGGCATAACCGGCGGCGATCACCGCTGCGCTTCCCGAGCTTTCGATGTCGGCAAGCAGCAGGTGCGAGAAGATGAAGAATGAGGTCGGGATGATGAACATGAAGGCGAGCGCCCGGTAGGCGTCCTTCATATGCGGCGAGCCACGATAGGCCAGCGCCAGCACGACGAAGCCCAGCGTGGTGGCCAGCCGCGCGCCCGCCAGCAGGACGGCCATCCCGGAATCGAACACCAGGAAATCCATTATGATCCACAGCGGGGTCAGCACGGCGAACATCGCCGAAACCAGGCGCACGCGCGAAATGATCATTTCCGCGCGGTAGCGTGTCAGCAGCGCCGAGTGGTCAAGGGGATGCATCAGGAAGGCGAGCGAGTGCCCGGAGACGTCCGCCAGCAGGCGGCTCGCGATCGAATTCAGGAACTGTTTGAACGGATGCATAGTTTCCATGCCCTTCGCTTTGTGCGCATTATGGCCGAGTTACAGGAAACGAACCACCATTCCCTTTGTCAGGTCTTCCGCCAGCGGGATACGCACGCGATGCCCGCTGCCGGGCGCAACGGTGATGGCCTCGCCCTCAAGGCTGCGCATCTCTTTCAGCTCGAGGAGGCGGTTGCCGTCAGGATGGATGATCTCGACCCGGTCGCCGACCATGAATTTGTTCTTCACCTCGACCTCGGCATAGCCGTCCGCACAGCCCACGATATCGCCGACATACTGCTGGCGCATGCTTTCCGAGTGGCCGCGCAGGTAGTTCTGCTGTTCGTGGGTGTGGTGGCGTTCGTAGAAGCCGTCGGTGTAGCCGCGGTTCGCCAGCGCATCCAGCGCGCCGAGCAGGCTCAGGTCGAACGGCCTGCCCGCGACGGCATCGTCTATCGCCCGGCGATAAACCTGCGCGGTGCGCGCCACGTAATAAACGGATTTGGTTCGCCCTTCGACCTTCAACGAATCCACGCCGATCTGCACCAGCCGCCCGACATGCTCCACCGCGCGCAGGTCTTTCGAGTTCATGATGTAGGTACCGTGCTCGTCTTCCAGCACCGGCATCAGGTCGTCGGGATGATCCTGGCGCGAGATGAGGTATACCTTGTCGGCCAGCGGGTGGCGCGGCTGGCCGCCGCAATCGGACAGCGCGGATTCGCTCAAAGCTTTATCGAAATCGAAGTCGATCTTCTCAATATCGCCGGTATCGTTCTCTTCGGCGTTGTCCAGCTTGTAATCCCAGCGGCAGGAATTGGTGCAGCTGCCCTGATTGGCGTCGCGGTGGTTGAAGTAGCCGGACAGCAGGCAGCGCCCGGAATAGGCGATGCACAGCGCGCCATGGATGAACACTTCGAGCTCGATGTCCGGGCATTGCTGGCGGATATCCTCGATCTCGTCCAGCGACAGTTCGCGCGACAGGATCACGCGCGACAGGCCCAACGATTTCCAGAATCTCACCGCCGCGTAGTTGACGGTATTGGCCTGCACCGACAGATGCACCGGCACCTCCGGCCAGCGCTCGCGCACCATGGCGATCAGGCCGGGATCGGCCATGATCAGCGCATCCGGCTGCATCGCGATGACCGGCGCCATGTCCGCCATGTAGGTCTTGACCTTGGCGTTGTGCGGCATCAGGTTGCTGGCGACATAGATCTTCTTGCCCAGCGCATGTGCTTCGCAAATGCCGGCGCGCAACTCGTCCAGCCCGAATTCGTTGTTGCGCACGCGCAGGCTGTAGCGCGGCTGCCCGGCATACACCGCGTCCGCGCCGAAGGCGTAGGCGGTGCGCATCTTTTCGAGCGAGGCGGCGGGCAATAAGAGTTCGGGGGCTTTCATGGTGCATCCCCTCTCCCTGCCCCTCTCCCGCAAGCGGGAGTGGGGATTGTGGGCGGCGTGCGGCGGAGTTTCCCCTCCCCCGCTTGCGGGAGAGGGTGGCCGGAGGCCGGGAGAGGGAGCGACATCAAAGCCCCAGCCGTTTCCAGATTTCCAGCGTCGGGCCGGCTTGGTTCAGCGTGTAGAAATGCAGCCCCGGCGCGCCGCCCGCGAGCAAGCGCTCGCACAACTGCGTGACCACATCCAGGCCGAACGCCTGGATCGAGGCGCTGTCGTCGCCGTAGCTTTCCAGCGTCTTGCGCATCCAGCGCGGAATCTCCGCGCCGCAGCCGTCGGAGAAGCGCGCCAGTTGCGAGAACTTCACGATGGGCATGATGCCCGGCACGATCGGCACGGTGACGCCCATGCGGCGAGCTTCCTCGACGAAGCGGAAATAGGCGTCGGCGTTATAAAAATATTGCGTGATCGCCGAATTCGCGCCGGCCGTGACCTTGCGCTTGAAGTTGACCAGGTCCTCGCGCGGCGATCTGGCCTGCGGATGGAATTCCGGATAGGCCGCCACCTCGATGTGAAAATGCTCGCCGGTCTGGGCACGGATGAACGACACCAGTTCGTTGGCATACTGGAACTCGCCGCTGCCGGCCATGCCGGAAGGCAAATCGCCGCGCAATGCCACGATGCGGCTGATGCCCATGTCCCGGTAGGCGAACAGCAACTCGCGGATGCTCTCGCGCGTTGCGCCGATGCAGGACAGGTGCGGCGCGGCGTTATGCCCCTCCGCCTTCATCTGGCGGATGGTTTCAAGCGTGCGTTCCTGAGTGGAGCCGCCCGCGCCGAAAGTGACCGACATGAATTCCGGCCTGAGCAGCGCCAGCTGCCTGCGCGCGGCAGCCAGTTTCTCGGCGCCCTCCGGCGTCTGTGGCGGGAAGAATTCGAAGCTGAAGAGTGGTTTGTTCATTTTTGCCTCATCAATTGTGCGGCAGCTGCGGACAGCGCCCAGGAAAAGATACTGTACAGCACCGCGCCCAGCACGCCGGGCCAGAAGCCTTCCACCACGAAACCGCGCAGCACCGAGCCGACGAACCAGAACAGCAGGCCGTTGATGACGAAAATGAACAGCCCCAGCGTGAGCAGCGTCACCGGCAGGGTGAGCAGCAACAGCAACGGGCGGATCAGGGTGTTGACCAGCCCGAGGAAGAACGCCGCGATCAGCGCAGCGGTGAAGCCATCGACGCGGATGCCCGGCACGAAGTTGGCCACGGCGATCAGCGCCAGCGCGTTCAACGCCCAGATCAGCAACAGTCTCATTCGCCCTTCCTCACTTTCGCTTTTTTGGCCGCATGGCTGCGCAGGGCGGCGGCATACGCCGACTGGCACCACTCGCGCATCGCGGCGGGCGATTCCAGGCTCTCCGCCGGTGCCGACCAGTATGACATGCGCACCGCGCGGCCCTGGCTGGTGTAGAAGAACGGGCAACTGCCCTCGGCCTCGAATTGCATGGCGTTGAGCGCGTCGCCCTTGAAATAGAGCTGCTCGCCGGCGATCAGCGCGAACATCACGCCCTCGCGGAACAGCCCGTAGCCGCCGAACATCTTGCGCGCGTTCACCGGCACCCAGGTCGACATGAGCTCCACCACGTAATCGGTGAACTCGTCGTGCGTGACCGCCATCATGGCGCCATCCTGCGCTGCGGCATCGTTGCCTCCGGACTCAGTAGCGGTAATGCTCCGCCTTGTACGGCCCTTGCTTGGGCACGCCGATGTAGGCGGCCTGCTGGTCGGTCAGCTCGCTGAGCTGCGCGTTCAGTTTCCTCAGCTGCAGGCGCGCCACTTTCTCGTCCAGATGCTTGGGCAGCGTATACACTCCCACCGGATATTTGTTGCTGCCCTTTTGCGCCTCGCTCCACAGCTCGATCTGCGCGATGGTCTGGTTGGCGAAAGAGGACGACATCACGTAGGACGGATGGCCGGTACCGCAACCGAGGTTCACCAGACGACCCTTGGCCAGCAGGATGATGCGCTTGCCGTCCGGGAAGATGACGTGATCGACCTGCGGCTTGATCTCTTCCCACTGGTATTTTTCCAGCGAGGCGACGTCGATCTCGTTGTCGAAGTGACCGATGTTGCACACGATGGAATTGTTCTTCATCTTCACCATGTGGTCATGGGTGATGACGTGAAAGTTGCCGGTGGTGGTGACGAAGATGTCGGCCTTGTCGGCGGCGTATTCCATGGTCACCACGCGATAGCCTTCCATCGCGGCCTGCAACGCGCAGATCGGGTCGATCTCGGTGACCCATACCTGCGCCGACAGCGCGCGCATGGCTTGCGCCGAACCCTTGCCCACGTCGCCGTAGCCGCAGATCAGCGCGACCTTGCCCGCGATCATCACGTCGGTGGCGCGCTTGACGCCGTCCACCAGCGATTCGCGGCAGCCGTACAGGTTGTCGAATTTGGACTTGGTGACCGAATCGTTGACATTGATGCCGGGGAACTTGAGCTCTCCGCGCGCATGCATCTGGTACAGGCGGTGCACGCCGGTGGTGGTCTCCTCGGTCACGCCCTTGATCTGCGCCAGACGGGTGGAATACCACTTCGGATCGATGGCCAGTTTGGCCTTGATCGAGGCGAACAGGCATGTCTCTTCTTCGGAGGTCGGCTTGCCGATCAGCGATGCGTCTTGTTCAGCACGCGCGCCCAGATGCAGCAGCAGCGTGGCGTCGCCGCCGTCGTCCAGGATCATATTGGAGTAGACGCCATCCGCCCATTCGAAGATGCGGTGGGTGTAGTCCCAGTATTCTTCCAGCGACTCGCCCTTGACCGCGAACACCGGAATGCCATCGGCGGCGATGGCGGCAGCGGCGTGATCTTGGGTCGAGAAGATGTTGCACGAGGCCCAGCGCACCTGCGCGCCGAGCGCGGTCAGCGTCTCGATCAGCACGGCGGTCTGGATGGTCATGTGCAGGCTGCCGGTGATGCGCGCGCCCTTGAGCGGCTGCGATTTCGCGAATTCCTCGCGAATCGCCATCAGGCCGGGCATCTCGGTCTCGGCGATGGCGATCTCCTTGCGGCCCCACGCGGCGAGCGACAGGTCGGCGATCTTGCAATCGGTGAATTGGTTGGTGACGGCATTCATGGCGGCTCCATTCATAAAGTTAATGAATGGGTGCCGTTGAAACTGATGATGGCTCCGAGCCTGGCGGGGGAATGGTCATCAAACCCGCTGCAGCACCCCTCGGAGGGCGCGGATTATAAACGCAAACGGGGCTGTTTGCGAAGGCGGCTACCAGACCGTCGCCGGCATGCCGCTCCACAGGTCGTGGATGTCGCGGATATCCCATTTGGCCGGGTCTTCGTGCGAGACGATTTTGTCTTTGCAGCCGGGTTTGGATAAATTCATTACTTCCGGCGCGATTCGGGTGCCGGATTTGATGGAGAAGAACACCTTTACTTGGGGAACCAGCAGCGAAGCATCGCTCTGCTCGACCACGACGCCAAGATAGCCGGACTGCAATTTGACCAGCGAGCCGATCGGGTAGATGCCGATGCTGCGCACGAAGGCCTCGAAGATGCGCCGGTCGAAATGCCCGCTGCTCCATTCCGCCATCTTGCGGATCGAATCGGCGGGTTCCCATCCGGCCTTGTACGGGCGGTTGGAGGTGATCGCGTCGTACACGTCGCACACCGCGCCCATCTTGGCATACAGGCTGATCTGTTCGCCGGAGAGTTTTTCCGGATAGCCGCTGCCGTCCACCTTTTCGTGGTGGTGCAGGCAGACATCCAGCGCGATGTCGCTGATGCCGCTGCCATCCAGCAGCATTCTGTGCCCTTCGACCGGGTGGCTTTTCACCGCCTCGAATTCGGCATCGGTCAGCTTGCCCGGCTTGTTGAGGATGTCGAGCGGTATCATCATTTTGCCGACATCATGCAGCAACCCGGCCAGCCCGGCCTGGCGCACCTGCGCGTCATCCAGCCCGAGCTGGCGCGCCAGCGACACCATCAGCGCGCACACCGCGACCGAGTGCATGTAGGTGTAATCGTCCTTGTCCTTCAAGCGCGCGAGGCTGATCAGCGCGCCGGGATTGCGCAGCACCGAGGTGGATATCTCCTCGACGATGGGCAGCGCGTCATCGGCGTTCAGCGCCTTGCCCATGCGCGCTTCCTGGAACATGGAGGTGACGGCCTGTTTCGATCTCGCGCAGACCTTGATGGCACGCGCCGCCTCCTGCACGATGTCGGCGCGCGCCACTTTCCTGCTTGCCGTATCGGCCTGCGCCAGCGTGATCTCGACCTCGGCGGCGACCTCTTCCTCGGCCCTGCCGCCCTCGACATCCAGCCCCTTGGCCGTGTCTATCCACAACTCCTTGAGGCCGGTGGCGCGGATGGTTCGCAGGTCCTTGGGATTGTCCAGCGTGAAGGCGCCGCGCCAGAACGGGTGATCCATCCACGAACCGCAGAATTCGTGGATGTGCATACCCAGGCGCACCTGTTCGACGGGGATACGTTTCAGCATGACGGGATTCTAGCCCGAATGCCTCAATAAATTCGGGTCCACTAAAAAAACAGTCGCCCGAGGCAGGTTGCCTGAGGCGACTGGCGCAGCGTTACATTCAAGGGCGTTTTATTGCGACGCATCCTCGCGCAAAATATCGGCACGATCGGTCGCTTCCCAGGTGAAGCCCGGCTCCTCGCGACCGAAGTGGCCGTAGGCTGCGGTGTTCTCGTAGATGGGGCGCAGCAGGTCGAGCATCTGCACGATGCCCTTGGGGCGCAGGTCGAAATGGCGCAGCACCAGTTCGGTCAGCTTGTCGTCGGATATCTTGCCGGTGCCGTAAGTGTCCACCATCACGCTGGTCGGCTTGGCCACGCCGATGGCGTAGCTGACCTGCACCAGGCACTTGGTCGCCAGCCCGGCCGCGACGATGTTCTTGGCGACATAGCGTCCGGCATAGGCCGCCGAACGGTCCACCTTGGACGGGTCCTTGCCGGAGAACGCGCCGCCGCCGTGTGGAGCCGCGCCGCCGTAGGTATCCACGATGATCTTGCGCCCGGTCAGGCCGCAATCGCCCTGCGGGCCGCCGACCACGAAACGCCCGGTCGGGTTGACCAGATAGCGGACGTCGCCCTTAACCAGTTCCTTGGGCAACATCGGCTTGATGATCTCTTCGATCACCGCTTCGCGGATCTGCTCGTGGGTCATTTCCGGCGCATGCTGGGTGGACAGCACCACGGTGTCGATGGAGTGCGGCTTGCCATCGACATATTTGATCGTCACCTGCGATTTCGCGTCCGGGCGCAGCCACGGCAGGCGTCCGTCGTGGCGCAGTTCCGCCTGGCGCTCGACGATGCGATGCGCCAGATGGATCGCCAGCGGCATCAGCGTCGGCGATTCATCGCAGGCATAGCCGAACATCAGGCCCTGGTCGCCCGCGCCCTGATTGAGATAGTCGTCGGAAGCGCGGTCCACGCCCTGTGCGATGTCCGGGCTCTGCTTGTCGTAGGCCACCAGCACCGCGCAACCCCGGTGGTCGATGCCGTAATCGGTATTGTCATAGCCGATGCGCTTGAGCGTGTTGCGCGCCACGTGGATGTAATCGACGTTGGCGGTGGTGGTGATCTCGCCGGCCAGCACCACCAGCCCGGTATTGGTCAGCGTCTCGGCCGCTACCCGCGCATACGGGTCTTGCGCTAGAATCGCGTCCAGAATCGCGTCGGAAATCTGGTCTGACACCTTGTCCGGATGGCCCTCGGACACGGATTCGGATGTAAATAGATATTCGCTCATGGCTCTCCGTTCGATCACAACAATTAATAAATTGGGCGCGCAGTATACCAAACTAGTCCTTTATGGCCGCCTTCCTCTCTCGTCTGATCTTTCGCCTCCTGGCCCTGTTGCCGCTATGCGCCCTGCATCGTCTGGGCGCGCTGCTCGGGCGGCTGACCTATGCGACCTCCGCCTCCTATGCCGCGCGCACCCGCGAGAACCTGCAACAATCCGGCCTGATCGCCGATGAACGGCAATACCGGAAAGTGCTGTCCGCAGCCATCGCCGAGACCGGCAAAGGCATCGCCGAACTGCCGTGGCTATGGATGCGTCCCTATGATGAAGTGCTCGACAAGGTGCGCGAGTGCGTCGGGCTGGAGCACATCGAAGCGGCGCAGACCACCGGCTGCGGCATCATCTTCCTCACCCCGCATCTGGGCTGCTTCGAGATCTCCGCGCTGTATGCGGCGCAGCGCGTGCCGATCACCGTGCTGTACCGCTCGCCCCGGCTGGCGTTCCTGGAAGGCGTGATGCGCGCCGGACGCGAACGCAGCCGCGTGACGCTGGCGAAGGCCGACCTCGGCGGCGTGCGCCTGTTGTTCAAGGCGCTCAAGCGCGGCGAAGCTGTCGGCCTGCTGCCCGATCAGGTACCGGGCAACGGCGAGGGCGAGTGGGCCCCATTCTTCGGTCGCCCCGCCTACACCATGACGCTGGCCGGTCGGCTGGCACAAAGCAGCGGCGCGACCGTGTTGCTCGCCTATTCCGAGCGGCTGCCGCACGGGAATGGTTATGTGATCCACGTTGAGCCACTGGCGCTGGATTTCGCGCAGCCGGTGCCGCGCCAGATCAATGCCGCGCTGGAGCGCACCATCCGCGCCTGCCCGGCGCAGTACCTGTGGGGCTATAACCGCTACAAAGTGCCGCGCGGCGTGACGCCGCCCGCCCATCACCATACGGGCGATTCATGAATCTCCCCTACCAATCACCACCATGCCGACACGATTAGGTATTTTTATCCTGTGGCTACTGCACTTCCTGCCGCTGCCGTTGCTGGCGCGGCTGGGTGATGCGCTCGGCCTGTTGCTGTATGCACTCTCCACCGAGCGTCGTTCTGTCACCGCTATCAACTTGCGCTTATGCTTTCCGGAGCTGACGGAAACGCAGCGCACCGTGTTGGCGAAGCAGAATTTCCAGTCCTTTGCGCGCAGCTTCATCGAGCGCGGCATCCTGTGGTGGTCGGCGCCGCAACGCATCCGGCGGCTGGTACGAGTAGAGGGCCTGGAGCATCTCGAATCTGCCGGCGGCCCGGTGATCCTGCTGGTGCCGCATTTCGTCGCGCTGGATGTGGGCTGGTCGTGGCTGACGCAGCGGGGCGACCTGGTCAGCGTGTATTCCAACCAGAAGAACCCGGTGTTTCACAAGAAGCTGCTCGAAGGCCGCCTGCGCTTCGGCGGCTCGCGCCTCTATTCGCGCCAGCAGGGCTTGCGCCCCGTCATCAAGGCGATGAACGCGGGTCAGCCGTTCTACTACCTGCCCGACCAGGATCAGGGTATCCGCGACGGCGTGTTCGTGCCGTTCTTCGGTGTACCGACGGCGACGCTGACCGCGTTGCCGCGACTGGCCGGAATGACGGGAGCCAAGGTCGTGCCACTGACTGTGCGAATGTTGCCGAATGGCACGGGTTATGAGCTACGCTTCTACCCGGCGTGGGAAAGTTACCCGTCCAGCGATCTGATCGCCGACACGCGGCGCATGAACGAATTCATCGAGGAGCGTGTGCGCGAAATGCCGGAGCAATATTTCTGGTTGCACAAACGGTTCAAGACGAGACCGAAGGGCGAGAAGAAGTTTTATTGAGTTGGTAGACGTAAGACGTAAGTTGTTAGTTAAAACGGCGCGATGAAATAGGCAATGAGCAACACCAACTTGCGTCTTACGTCTTACGTCTTACGTCTACCAACTGCTTCCATAAGGAGCATTCATGAAATACCAAGACCTGCGCGACTTCATCGCACAACTGGAGAAGATCGGCGAACTCAAGCGCATCAGCGCACCGGTTTCCACGCATCTGGAGATGACGGAAATCTGTGACCGCGTGTTGCGCGCGCAGGGGCCGGCGCTGCTGTTCGAGAATGTGGTCGGGCACAACATGCCGGTACTCGCCAACCTGTTCGGAACGCCGCACCGCGTGGCGCTGGGCATGGGCGAAGAATCCACCGCCGCATTGCGCGACGTGGGCAAATTGCTTGCCTACCTGAAAGAACCGGAGCCGCCCAAAGGCTTGAAGGATGCGTGGGAAAAATGGCCGGTGCTGAAGCAAGTGCTCACCATGTCGCCCAAAGTGCTGTCCAGCGCGCCGTGTCAGGAGGTGGTGTGGGAGGGCGACGAGGTGGACCTGGGCAAACTGCCGATCCAGCACTGCTGGCCCGGCGATGTCGCGCCGCTTATCACCTGGGGACTGGTCGTCACACGCGGGCCGAACAAGCCGCGCCAGAATCTCGGCATCTACCGCCAGCAGGTGATCGCACCGAACAAGGTCATCATGCGCTGGCTGGCGCATCGGGGCGGCGCGCTGGATTTCCGCGATCATTGCGAAAAGAATCCGGGTCAGCCATACCCCGTTGCGGTGGTGATCGGCGCCGACCCAGCGACCATACTCGGCGCGGTGACACCGGTGCCGGATTCCTTGTCCGAATACCAGTTCGCCGGACTGCTGCGCGGCAGCAAGACCGAACTGGTGAAGTGCATCGGCAGCGATTTGCAAGTGCCCGCCTCCGCCGAGATCGTGCTGGAGGGTGTGATCCATCCCGGCGAGACCGCGCTGGAAGGGCCGTACGGCGACCATACCGGCTACTACAACGAGCAGGACACTTTCCCGGTGTTCACGATAGAGCGCATCACGATGCGGCGCGACCCGATCTACCACTCCACCTATACCGGCAAGCCGCCCGACGAACCGGCGATGCTGGGCGTGGCGCTGAACGAAGTGTTCGTGCCGCTGCTGCAGAAGCAGTTCCCGGAGATCGTGGACTTCTACCTGCCGCCGGAAGGATGCAGCTACCGCATGGCGGTGGTCAGCATCAAGAAGCAGTACGCCGGGCATGCCAAGCGCGTGATGTTCGGCATCTGGAGTTTCCTGCGCCAGTTCATGTACACCAAGTTCATCGTGGTGGTGGACGACGACATCGACATCCGCAGCTGGCAGGAAGTCATCTGGGCGATCACCACGCGCATGGATCCGGTGCGCGACACGCTGCTGGTGGACAAGACCCCGATCGACTACCTCGACTTCGCTTCCCCCGTGAGCGGCCTCGGCGGCAAGATGGGACTGGACGCCACCAACAAATGGCCGGGCGAAACGCAGCGCGAATGGGGCACCCCGATCGTGATGGATGCGGAGGTCAAGGCGAGGGTGGATGCGATGTGGGGCGAACTGGGCTTGTGATTCAAGCCGCTCGAATCATCTCGACGAATTCCAGGCACGTTTCCAGAATTTCATCACCGCCAGCATCGCCAGCATCGTACGGCCTGCGGCGACCGCCGACTGGCGCAACAAGCTGTCCAGCGGCGCAAGCGCGGGTTCCGAAGGAAGATCGTCGGCGCATACCACCCGGTTTCGGCCGCTGTGCTTGGCCTGATAGAGCGCCTTGTCTGCGGCGGCGATCAGCCGCTCGCCCAGCGCGCGATCTTCCACACCGTCATCCGCACAGGGCAGCATTGCCAACCCGATGGAGATCGTGATCTCGATCGGCTGTCCGGAATCCGCCTGTAGCGCTTTCGCCGCGACTCGGCAGCGTATCCTTTCGGCTATCTGATGGGCATAGGTCAACCCGATTTGCGGAAGGAGAACAATGAACTCCTCGCCACCGTAGCGGGCGATGGTGTCGCCCCCTCTCAACTGGGATTTGATGACAGTGGCTACGCTCTTCAACACCTCATCGCCCGTCTGATGCCCATAGGTATCGTTGATGCGCTTGAATTTATCGACATCCAGAAACATGCAGGCCAGTTGATGCTTGTGCCGACGAGCCTGGCTGATCTCGATCTGACAGCGGTGCTCGAAATAACGGCGGTTCTGCACCCCGGTCAACGCATCGGTCAGCCCCGTCCGCTTCAACCGCTCGTTTGAAAGCGCGCTTTCCAGACAAACAGCGATGACTCCGGACAACCGTTCCAGAAAATCCGTCCCGCAACCGGCAACATAGCGACCGGAATCGGCGCTGCCAAAATGCAGGCTGCCGATCAGTTCGCCATGACGGGTAAGCGGCAGGAGCGCGACCGATGCGATCCATCCCAGCGGGGCATTGAAGATAGCCTGATGTGCCGATGCGTCGAAGGCGCCCAGAAAAGTGCCGCGCTTCCCGCCATACAGCTCGTCAAGCGTATCGGTCGAGCGGAGCAGCGTGAGCCCGCTGCAGTCGGCATCGACACCGAGCCAGCCCTCCAGGAGCCGGGTGACCTCATATTCCCGATCGACCAGCGCAAGAGTGACGAACTCGACCCCGAATACCAGCATGTATTCGGAAAGCAGCAAGCGAATCAACTCGGACAGGGAATCGGCGCCGATCAACTGGCGCTGAAGCTGGTCGAAGCGTCGCATCTTGTCTTCGTTCTGCCGCGCTTCATGCAGCAGCGATTCCAGCCGATGACGAAGGGAAAGGTTCTCCGATTGAAGATGGCTATACATCGTGACTTTATCGGCCCGGCTGCGAGATTCTTTAGAAGACGACGACAGGCCGCCCCCGATCCAGCGCCCCGGCCAGGCAATCAGCGCTGCGACTGCACCCAATCGATCAGTGCATCCTGAGCATCCTGCCCGCGCTTGGCGTTGGCATGATTGATGAAGCACACCACGATCCATTCCTTGCCGCTTCGCGAGCGCACATAACCGGCGACGGTCTTCACGCCTTCCAGCGTGCCGGTTTTGAGGTGTGCCTGGCCGGCGGCAGCGCTTTCCTTCAGGCGTTTTTTCACCGAACCGTCCACGCCGAGTATCGGCAACGAGGATTCCAGTTCGGCGCTGAGCGGATGATTCGCCGCGCGTTGCAGCAGCTGCACCATGTGCGCCGCGCTGATGCGCTCCTTGCGCGACAGTCCGGCACCGTTCTCCAGCACCAGCTCGGGGAAATCGAGCCGTTGTTTTTGCAACCAGTCCTGCACGGCCTGCGTGCTGCGCGCGATATTGGAAGAAACAGTGGTCACCCTCTCCCCCGCCCCCTCTCCCTGCAAGGACGAGGGGAGAGAAGTGGCTGCACCCAGCGTCAGGAACAGCTGGCGCGCCATGACGTTGTTGCTGAACTTGTTGATGTCGCGGATCACCGATGACAGCGGCTCGGAGTAGTGCGTGGAAAACAGCTGCGCGCTGCCACCCGCGATGCCCTCGCGCTGCTTGCCCCGTAGCGTGCCGCCCAATTCCTTCCACAGTGCGCGAAACACCGCCTCGACATAGCGCGTGTGCGGCATCACGCTGAGGCTGTGCTCGCGTTCGCCGCAATTGCCGGGATAGCCGCCTTGCAGGATGACGCTGTCGCCCTTCGGTTCCACGATGACGCCGTCGTCCCAGTCGTTGCAGCCGCCGTTCGCCTTGGGGGCGAGCCGGTTGTCCAGCGTCACGCCGTCCAGCGGCGGCTCGATGAAGACGTTCAGCTTGCCGCCGTCCGGCAGGTAGCGCAGGCGCAAGGTGTTGAAGTTGAGCAGCAACGCATCCGGCCCGACGTTGTAGGCGCGCACCGGGTCGTTGTCGAACTGCGCCGGGTCATGCTGCGGTAGGTCGAAGAAGCTGCGGTCCAGCACCAGGTCGCCGCGAATGTCGCGCAGGCCGCGCGCGCGCAGCTCGGCGAGCCACAGCCAGAACTGTTCGACGGTGAACTTGGGGTCGCCGTAGCCTTTCAGCACCAGATCGCCGCGCAGCACGCCGTCTTTCAGCTCGCCGTCGAGATATGCCTCGGTCTTCCAGGCGTAGGCCGGGCCGAGCAGGTCGAGCGCGGCATAGGTGGTGAGCAGCTTCATGGTGGAGGCCGGGTTCATCGGCTGCCTGGCGTTCAGGCTGATCAGCGCATGCTGCCCGCCGACTTCGCGCACCTCGACCGCGACGGCGGACAGCGGGATGCCCGCCGCCTTCAGCGCATCGGTCGTCGCGCGCGGCAAACCGGTTGCGCCGGCCGGTGCGGCGGCAAGCATCAGGACGAATAGCGCGGCGGCACGCTTCATGATAGTTGCTCCACGATCGCCAGCGTGCGCGTTGCCAGCATCTGCATCTCTTCTTCGCTGATCACATAGGGCGGCATGAAATACACGGTGTTCGACACCGGGCGCAGCAGCAGTTCATGTTGCAATCCCAGCGCGAAGCAGCGCCGCGCGAAATCCGCATGCGGCGTCTCCACCTCGAACGCCCAGATCATGCCGGTGTTGCGAAAATTCTTCACCTTGGGATGTTCGCGTAACGGCTGTGCGACGCGGTTGAGAAATTCCGCCTTGCGGCGATTGGCGGCAAGCACGTCATCCGCGGCGAAGATGTCCAGTGTGGCGAGCGCGGCGCGGCAAGCCAGCGGATTGCCGGTGTAGGAATGCGAATGCAGGAAGCCGCGCGCGGTCTCGTCGGCATAGAACGCCTGATAGATGTCGTCGCTGGTCATCACGATGGACAACGGCAGATAGCCGCCGGTGATGCCTTTCGAGATGAGGAGAAAGTCAGGGGAAATCCCCCCCAACCCCCCTTTTGCAAAGGGGGGAGCTGTCGTGGCGAGGACTTGATTCCCCCCTTTGCAAAAGGGTGGTTGGGGGGGATTTGAATTGGCCTGTTCGCAGGCGAACATCGTTCCCGTGCGCCCCATACCCACCGCGATCTCGTCGGCGATCAGATGTACCTGATAGCGGCTGCAAAGTTCGCGGGCGCGGCTCAGATAGATCGGGTGATACATCGCCATGCCCGCCGCGCCCTGCACCAGCGGCTCGACGATGAAGGCGGCGATCTGCGCATGATGCTGCTGCAAATGGGTTTCCAGTGCAACGGCACAGCGCAGCGCGAAATCCTGAGCACTTTCCCCGGCTTCCGCATTGCGCCAGTCCGGGCTGGGCACGGTGGCCTGCTGCGTGATGAGCGCGCCGTAGGCATCGCGGAACAGCGCGACATCGGTGACCGACAACGCGCCCAGCGTCTCGCCGTGATAGCTGTTCGCCAGACTGATGAAGCGCGTCTTGCCGGGTTGGCCGCTGTTGCGCCAGTAGTGAGCGCTCATCTTCAGCGCGATCTCGGTGGCCGATGCGCCGTCCGAGCCGTAGAAACAATGCCCGAGTCCGGCAGGCGCGAGTTCGCGCAGCCGCTCGGACAGCCGCACCACCGGCTCGTGAGTGAACCCGGCCAGCATCGCATGCTCTAATGTGTTGAGTTGATCGCACAGCGCGGCGTTGATGCGCGGGTTGCAATGTCCGAACAGGTTCACCCACCAGGAGCTCACTGCATCGAGATAGCGCTTGCCGTCGTAGTCGTACAACCATGCCCCCGCCCCGCGCGCGACCGGCACCAGCGGAAAGGCCTCGTAATGCTTCATCTGGGAGCACGGATGCCAGACGGACGCGAGGCTGCGCGCGAGGAGGCCGGAATTGTCTGGGGTATGATGGGACATGCGTGGAATCATAATGGGTTTCTGCGCTGCCGGCAGGCCAATATTGAGCGGAGGAAGTCATGAACATACTCATCACAGGCGGCACCGGGCTGATCGGGCGGCAGCTTTGCAAGGCGCTGCTGGCGGAAGGCCACGAACTGACGGTATTGAGCCGCAAACCGGAGAGCGTGCCGAAAAAATGCGGCGCAGCGGTGCGCGCGCTGGCCAGCCTTGCCGAATGGCATCCGGACATGGCTTTCGACGCGGTCATCAACCTGGCCGGCGAACCCATCGTCGATGCGCGCTGGTCGGCACATTACAAGCAGGTGTTGTGGGACAGCCGCGTCACGCTCACCAAAGAGCTGGTGCGGCACATCGCCGCCGCAGAACACAAGCCTACGGTGCTGTTGAGCGGCTCGGCGGTGGGCTATTACGGTGATCGCGGCGATACTCTGCTGGACGAGGATGCCGGCAGCGGCGAGGGTTTCGCCGCAGAACTGTGCAAGGCATGGGAAGACGCGGCGCGCGCGGCGGAGAATTGCGGCGTGCGCGTTTGCCTGTTGCGCACCTCGCCGGTACTGAGCAACGACGGCGGCCTGCTCGGCAAGATGCTGCCGGCGTTCAGGCTGGGACTGGGCGCGCGGCTGGGCGACGGCAGGCAGTGGATGAGCTGGATACACATGCAGGATTACGTGGCGATGGTGCTCAGGCTGTTGCGCGACACCCAGACCTCCGGCCCCTACAACATGGCCGCGCCGCATCCGGTCACCAACGCCGAATTCACCGCAACGCTGGCCGCCGTGCTGCACCGCCCTGCGCTGTTCGCCGCGCCCGCAGCGCTGCTGAAACTGGGCATGGGCGAACGCGCCAGCCTGATGTTGGAAGGCCAGCGCGCGCTGCCAAAAAAAATGCTGGCACTGCGTCAGCGTTTCGCCTTCCCGCATCTGGCGGAAGCGCTGCATGACCTGCTGGAGAAAGGCTGAGCGGCGGATTGCCGGAAATATCCTTGCGATTGGACCGGCTTTGCTTTCCGGATTACCCCATCTGTGGCATCCTTCGCACCTTGATTTTTGCCGTCAGAAAGAAACTGTAATGAAACGTGTGGATGACTTCCGCCTGCGCCTGGGCGGGCGCGAACTGGTGCCGATCATGATCGGCGGCATGGGCGTGGACATCTCCACCGCCGAACTGGCTCTCGAGGCGGCGCGACTGGGCGGCATCGGCCACATCTCCGACGCCATGCTGCCCACCGTGTCGGACCGCCGCTACGACACCGACTTCGTCAAGACCAAGCTCCAGCAATACAAATACAACATCGAGAACGCCAACAAGGCCGCAGTGAAGTTCGACCTCGGCCACATCGCCGAATCCACCCGGCTGCATGTGGGCAAGACCATGGAAGCCAAGCAGGGCTCCGGCATGGTGTTCATCAACTGCATGGAAAAGCTCACCATGAACGCGCCGCGCGAGACGCTGACGGTGCGCCTGCGCAGCGCGCTGGACGCGGGCATCGATGGCATCACGCTGGCGGCCGGCCTGCATCTGGGCTCGTTCGCGATGATCGAGGATCACCCGCGCTTCCGCGACGCCAAACTGGGCATCATCGTCTCCAGCCTGCGCGCGCTGCAACTGTTCCTGCGCAAGAACGCGCGCAGCGGTCGCCTGCCCGATTACGTGGTGGTGGAAGGTCCGCTGGCGGGCGGACACCTCGGCTTCGGGCTGGACGACTGGATGAAGTACGACCTGCGCACCATCACCAACGAGGTGCTGCAATTCCTGCGCGACGAGAAACTCGACATCCCGGTGATCCCCGCCGGGGGCATCTTCACTGGCAGCGACGCGGTCGGCTTCCTTGAGGAAGGCTCCGCCGCCGTGCAGGTGGCGACGCGCTTCACTGTGGCGGACGAATGCGGCTTGCCGAAGGACGTGCAGCAGGAGTATTTCAAGGCCGGCGAGAGCGACATCGAAGTCAACGCCATCTCGCCGACCGGCTATCCGATGCGCATGCTGAAGGGAAGCCCCGCGATCGGTTCCGGCATCCGCCCGGGCTGCGAGTCCTACGGCTACATCCTGGATGCCAATGGCCGTTGCTCCTACATCGACTCCTACAACCGCGAAGTGACGTTGCACCCGGATGCCAGGAAGCTCAAGGTGATGGACAAGACCTGTCTGTGCACACAGATGCGCAACTTCAAGCTGTGGACCTGCGGCCACTACACCTACAAGCTGAAGGACACCACGCACAAGCTGGCCGACGGCAGCTACCAGGTACTGTCGGCGGAACACATCTTCCACGATTACCAGTTCAGCACCGACAACAAGGTCGCCCTGCCCCCTCCCGCAAAATAGGGGCTCCCCGCCCCTTGAAATCCCCGGCACCACCCCAATTGTTGGCACTCGCAGGCGGAGAGTGCTAAACTCCGCCTCCGCATTTTTTCAACTCACTGATTCAGGAGAACTAAGCATGAAAATTCGTCCTTTGAACGATCGCGTCATCGTCAAGCGCATGGAAGAAGAGCGCAAGACCGCGTCCGGTATCGTGATCCCCGACGCGGCTACCGAGAAGCCCGACCAGGGCGAAATCATCGCCGTGGGCAACGGCAAGACCGGCGACGACGGCAAGCTGCAAGCCATGACCGTCAAGGTCGGCGACCGCGTGCTGTTCGGCAAGTATGCCGGCCAGGCATTCAAGATGGATGGCGTGGAATACATGACCATGCGCGAAGACGACATCATCGGCATCGTCGAAGCCTAAACAACCAACGAATTTCAGGAGAAAAAGACATGGCAGCTAAAGACGTTAAATTCCACGACGCCGCGCGCAACAAGATGGTGATCGGTGTGAACATCCTGGCCGATGCGGTCAAGGTGACGCTGGGCCCGAAAGGCCGCAACGTGGTGCTGGATCGTTCCTACGGCGCACCGACCATCACCAAGGATGGCGTATCCGTGGCCAAGGAGATCGAGCTGAAGGACAAGTTCGAGAACATGGGCGCGCAGATGGTGAAGGAAGTCGCTTCCAAGACCTCCGACGTGGCCGGCGACGGCACCACCACCGCGACCGTGCTGGCGCAATCCATCGTGCAGGAAGGCATGAAGTTCGTCGCCGCCGGCATGAACCCGATGGACCTGAAGCGCGGCATCGACAAGGCGGTGATCGCCGCTGTCGCCGAACTGAAGAACCTCTCCAAGCCCTGCACCACCAGCAAGGAGATCGCCCAGGTCGGCAGCATCTCCGCCAACTCCGATAGCGCGGTCGGCGACAAGATCGCCGAAGCGATGAACAAGGTCGGCAAGGAAGGCGTCATCACCATCGAAGACGGTTCCGGCCTGGAAGACGAGCTGGACGTGGTCGAGGGCATGCAGTTCGACCGCGGCTACCTGTCCCCTTACTTCATCAACAACCAGGACCGCCAGCTCGCGGCGATGGAGAATCCCTACATCCTGCTGCACGACAAGAAGGTCTCCAACATCCGCGACCTGCTGCCCGTACTGGAACAAGTCGCCAAGGCAGGCCGGCCGCTGCTGATCATCGCCGAAGACGTCGACGGCGAGGCGCTGGCCACGCTGGTGGTGAACAACATCCGCGGCATCCTCAAGACCGTCGCGGTCAAGGCACCGGGCTTCGGCGACCGCCGCAAGGCCATGCTGGAAGACATCGCCGTCCTGACCGGCGGCACCGTGATCGCCGAAGAAGTCGGCCTGACGCTGGAAAAAGCCACGCTGGCTGATCTGGGCCAAGCCAAGCGCGTAGAAGTGGCGAAGGAAAACACCACCATCATCGACGGCGCCGGCAAGGAAGACGCGATCAAGGGCCGTATCGCCCAGATCAACAAGCAAGCCGAAGAATCCACCAGCGACTACGACAAGGAAAAGCTGCAGGAACGCAAGGCCAAGCTGGCCGGCGGCGTTGCCGTTATCAAGGTGGGTGCCGCGACCGAAGTCGAGATGAAGGAAAAGAAGGCGCGTGTCGAAGACGCGCTGCACGCGACCCGTGCCGCGGTCGAAGAAGGCATCGTCCCCGGCGGCGGCGTGGCACTGCTGCGCGCCAAGGCTGCGGTTGCCAAGCTGAAGGGCGACAACCACGACCAGGACGCCGGCATCACCATCGTGCTGCGCGCGATGGAAGCGCCGATGCGCGCCATCGCCCAGAACGCGGGTGACGAACCTTCGGTGATTGTCAACAAGGTGCTGGAAGGCAAAGGCAGCTACGGCTACAACGCCGCATCCGGCGAATACGGCGACATGCTGGCGATGGGCGTGGTCGATCCGACCAAGGTGACCCGCACCGCGCTGCAGAACGCATCGTCGATCGCCGGTCTGATGCTGACCACCGCCTGCATGGTGGCCGAACTGCCGGAAGACAAACCGGCCGGCGGCATGAGCGGTGGCGACATGAACGCGATGAGCGGCATGATGTAACCCACGCTTCATTGCAGTACCGACAAACCCCGCTCCGGCGGGGTTTGTCATTTGGCGGCAGACCGGTATAATGCGCGCCTTCGCGAGTCGGCCACTGCGCCATGAATGAATGGCCAAGCAGCCCGGATCGCGACAAAGCAACAGTTTGGCTCGGTAGCTCAGTTGGTAGAGCAGCGGATTGAAAATCCGCGTGTCGGTGGTTCGATTCCGCCCCGAGCCACCAGATTTCGCGTGCGATAGCACGCAAAATTAATCAGGTGGTTTCTGATTAAAATTTCGCGTGTTGAAAATGCCCGATCCGTTCGGGCATTTGTCTTTTTCGGTGCATCCATGACAGACCTCTCCACTGACCGCACGGACGCAACAGCAAGCGCCATCGCCACGGATGAAATCATCGCGCGCGAGGTCAAACGCCGCCGCACCTTCGCCATCATCTCCCACCCCGACGCGGGCAAGACCACGCTGACCGAGAAGCTGCTGCTGTTCGGCGGCGCGATCCAGATGGCGGGCACGGTGAAGGCGCGCAAGAGCGGTCGCCATGCGACCTCGGACTGGCTGGAGATCGAGAAGCAGCGCGGCATCTCGGTGGCCAGCTCGGTGATGCAGTTCACCTACGACGATTGCGTCATCAACCTGCTCGACACTCCCGGTCACCAGGACTTCTCCGAGGACACCTACCGCGTGCTGACCGCAGTGGATGCGGCGGTGATGGTGGTCGACGCGGCCAAGGGCGTGGAGGCGCAGACCATCAAGCTGCTCGAGGTATGCCGCCTGCGCAACACGCCGATCATCACCTTCATCAACAAGATGGACCGCGAGGTGCGCGAACCGCTGGAGGTGCTGGACGAGATCGAATCGGTGCTGAAGATCCACTGCGCGCCGGTGACCTGGCCGATCGGCATGGGCAAGCGTTTCCAGGGCGTGTATCACCTGCTGAACGATGAGGTGCTGCGCTTCACGCCGGGCGAGGAAAAGGCCGGCCAAGAGGTCGAGGTGCTGCAGGGCGCGCAGATTGAAAAACTGACCGAGCAATGTCCGAGCGAGATGCGGACCATGCGCGACGAGACCGAGCTGGTCACGGGCGCGGGCGCGTCGTTCGACCTGCAGGAATTCCTCAAGGGCCGGCAGACCCCGGTGTTCTTCGGCTCCGGCATCAACAACTTCGGCGTGCGCGAAGTGCTGCGCGCGCTGGTGGACTGGGCGCCGTCGCCGCTGCCGCGCGAGACCGACAAGCGCATGGTGCAGCCGACCGAGCCGGCCTTCACCGGCTTCGTGTTCAAGATACAGGCCAACATGGATCCGAACCACCGCGACCGCATCGCCTTCATGCGCGTGTGTTCCGGCCGCTACAGCTCGGGCATGAAGGTGAAGCACCGCCGCAGCGGCAAGGAGATGAAGCTGGCCAACGCCGTCACTTTCATGGCCAACGAGCGCACGCGCATGGACGAGGCTTACGCGGGCGACATCATCGGCGTACACAACCACGGCCAGTTGCAGATCGGCGACGTGCTCACCGAGGGCGAGGCGCTAACCTTCAAGGGCATCCCTTATTTTGCGCCTGAGCTGTTCAGCCGCGCGCGCCTGCGCGACCCGATGAAGGCCAAACAACTGGAGAAGGGCTTGCGCCAGCTCGGCGAGGAAGGCGCGGTACAGGTGTTCGCCCCGCTGGCGGACAACGCGCTGCTGATCGGCGCAGTCGGCCAGTTGCAGTTCGAAGTGGTCGAACATCGCCTCAAGGCGGAATACGGTGTGGACGCGGTGTTCGAGCGCGCCGGCATCCATACGGCGCGCTGGGTGACCTGCCCGGACGCCAACCACCTCAACGAGTTCATCAAGGCCAACCAGGGCCGACTGGCGAAGGACGTGGACGGCAACTACGCCTATCTCGCTGACACCGGCGTCAACCTGCGCCTGGCGCAGGAACGCTGGCCCAAGGTGCAATTCCACGCCACGCGCGAACACGGGCAGCAACTGTAACCGCACGCGATCAGCGCCACTACCGGTTCTCCCTAAAGTCTGCTTCGCGTGCAATAATTGCGGCCAACAACAGGCAATACCGGAAGCGAGCAAGAGCAAATGATGAGCCAGGATGATTTAAAGCGTGCAGTCGCCAAAGCTGCGATCGAGTACGTGCCGACCGATTGCATCGTCGGCGTGGGCACCGGCTCCACCGCCAACTTTTTCATCGACGAACTGGCCGCGATCAAGCACAGGATACGCGGCGCGGTCGCCAGTTCGGAGTCCTCGGCGCAACGTTTGCGGGGACACGGCATCGAAGTGTTGTCGCTGAACGATGCGGGCGACCTGCCGGTGTATGTGGACGGCGCGGACGAGATCACGCGCCACCTGCACATGATCAAGGGCGGCGGCGGCGCGCTAACGCGCGAGAAGATCGTCGCGGCGGCCAGCAGGAAATTCATCTGCGTGTGCGACGCCAGCAAGCTGGTGGACGTACTGGGCAAATTCCCGCTGCCGGTCGAGGTGATCCCGATGGCGCGCAGCTACATCGCGCGCGAACTGGTGAAGCTGGGCGGACAGCCCAAGCTGCGCGAGGGTTTCACCACCGACAACGGCAACGTCATCCTCGACGTGCATAACTTGCAGATCATGAATCCGGTGGAGCTGGAAAGCATATTGAACCAATTGGCCGGTGTGGTGACCAACGGCCTGTTCGCGCGCCGTGCCGCCGATGTGCTGCTGCTCGGCACCCCGGAGGGGGTCAGGACGATGACGGCATGAACGCCGGAGGGATAGGCTCCTGTCATCCAACATTCATATTCGCCGCTTACACTGCAAGTTTTAAGGAGTAACACCATGCCCATCAATGACCATACTTCCCGCCAGTTCGATGCCGAGCTCGAGGCCATCCGCGCCAACGTGCTGCAAATGGGCGGGCTGGTGGAAAGCCAGATCAAACATGCCGTGGAATCGCTGGTGAACGGCGACGTGGCGCTGATGACGCGGGTGATCGAGGACGACCACCGCGTCAATGCCATGGAGGTGAAGATCGACGAGGCGTGCAGCCAAGTGATCGCGCGCCGCCAGCCGACCGCCGGCGACCTGCGCCTGGTGATGGCGGTGGTCAAGACCATCACCGACCTGGAACGCATCGGCGACGAGGCCGAAAAGATCGCGCGCATGGCCAAGCTGCTGTCGCAGAAAAGCGCGCTCAACCTGCCGCGCTACCACGAGATCAAACATGCCGCCGACCTGGCGCTGGAGATGCTGCGCATGTCGCTGGACGCGTTCGCGCGGCTGGATGTGGTGGCCGCAGCACAGGTGGTGCGCAAGGACGACCAAGTGGACGAAGAGTTCCGCGCCATCATGCGTTACCTGATCACGTTCATGATGGAAGACCCGCGCACCATCTCCACCTCGCTGGAGATACTGTTCGTGGCGAAAGCCATCGAACGCATCGGCGACCATGCCAAGAACATGTCCGAATACGTCATCTACATGGTCAAAGGACGCGACGTGCGCCATGTCACCGTGGACGAGATCGAGCGGGAGATCCAGCTGTAAAGGATTAATGGGAAGTGGGGAGTGGATCGGCGCGTTGCGCCTAAGTAGTAAGTGAAATCCCACTCCCACTCTCTGCTCACCACTCACCAGCCCTCATGCAACATCAACCTATACTCGCCGCCGTAGACCTGGGCTCGAACAGCTTCCGGTTACAGATCGCGCGGGTGGAAGGCGACCAGCTCTACCTGCTGGACGGGCTGCGCGAACCGGTGCGTCTCGCCGCCGGGCTCACTTCCGACCGATACCTCGATGCCGCCGTACAACAGTGCGCGCTCGCCGCGCTGGAACGCTTTGCCGAACGCCTGCGCGACCTGCCGCGCGAAGCGGTGCGCGCCGTCGGCACCAACGCGCTGCGCGTAGCCAGGAACGCCGCAGACTTCCTGCCACAGGCCGAACATGCGCTGGGCTGCCCCATCGAAGTCATCGCCGGCGCGGAAGAAGCGCGCCTGATCTACCTCGGCGTGGCGCACGGCTTGCCGCCGTCCGACGCCAACCGCCTGGTCGTCGACATCGGCGGGGGTTCCACCGAATTCATCATCGGCAACGGCCTCATCCCGCTGCAACTGGAAAGCCTGTATATGGGCTGCGTCAGCTTCAGCAACCGCTTCTTCCCGGACGGCGCGATCACCAAACAGAACCTCAAGCAGGCGGAACTGGCGGCGCGCAGCGAAGTACAGGCCATCGCGGCGAGCTTCAATGGACGGTGGCAGATCGCCTTCGGCTCGTCCGGCACCGCCCGGGTGCTGTGCGAGATTCTGGAACTGAACGGCTACAGCAAGAGCGGCATCACCCGCGACGGCCTCGAACGATTGCGCGCCGACCTGATCCGGATCGGCGATGTGCGCAAACTCGACCTGCCCGGCCTGCGCCCGGATCGCACCCCGGTGCTGGCAGGCGGCTTCGCCATCATGTACGCGGTGTTCTGCGAACTGGGCATAGCACGCATGGATGCCGCGCTCGGCGCGCTGCGCGAAGGCGTGCTGTACGACCTGCTGGGACGCTTCCATGACAACGACATGCGCGAGGTCACCGTGCGCCAGCTCATGCAACGTTACCGCGTCGATGCCGCGCAAGCCTCGCGCGTGACACGTCTGGCGCAGGTGTTCGCGCAACAGTTCCTCGGCGCGGAGTGCGACGAGGCCGCGCTGCGCACCCTCGACTGGGCGGCGCGCCTGCACGAGATCGGCATCAGCGTGGCGCACAGCGGCTACCACAAGCACACCGCCTACATCCTCGCCAACGCCGACATGCCGGGCTTCTCGAAAAAGGATCAGGCGCGCCTGAGCTTGCTGGCGCTGGCACAACGCGGCAACCTCGACAAGTTGCAAGGCCAACTGAACGATATCGAAAACCGCGCGCTGGCGATGGCCCTGCGCCTCGCCGTGCTGTTCTGCCGCAACCGCAGCGACCCGCGCATGCCGCCGGTGCACGGACACTTCAGCGGCACCAAGTTCCACCTCATGCTCGACGCGGACTGGCTGGCGCAGAGCCCGCTGACCGAGACCGCGCTGCAGGAAGATGTGAAGCAGTGGAAGACGCTGGGGCTGAGCATGCAGGTGGTGGCGGAGTAGCCACCTTGGGAAAAGCTATTGTCCACGAAAGGCTCGAAAGAACACGAAAAGACCCGAATGGGCACTACAGTTAGTTTCGTGATTTTGCGAGCTTTCGCCTTGCGGCGAAATGACTGCTTACCCCGCTACGTGCCTTTCGTGGACGATTTGCAGTTTTCGGGGCAACTCATTCTCCGTAGCCGATGCGGTAGATCACGCCCGCCTTGTCGTCCGACACCAGCAATGCGCCGTCCGGCATCTCCTGCACATCCACCGGGCGGCCCCACGCCGTCAGTCCGCGCAGCCAGCCTTGCGCGAACACCTCGTAGCTCGCCGCCTTGCCGTTGTCCAGGCGCACCAGCGTGATGCGGTAGCCGATGGGCGGCAGACGGTTCCATGAGCCGTGTTCGGCGATGAATATCTGCTTGTGGTAACTTTCCGGGAACATCCTGCCGGTGTAGAAGCACATCCCCAGCGACGCCACATGCGGGCCGAGTTCCAGCGCGGCCGGGGTGAGTTCGCCGCAGGCGCGCTTGCTACCGAATTCGTCGTCGGCGAGCGCCTTGCCGTGGCAATAGGGATAACCGAAATGCATGCCGGGACGCGGCGCGTGGTTCAGCTCGTCCGGCGGCACGTTGTTGCCCAGCCAGTCGCGCCCGTTGTCGGTGAACCACAGCTCATTGGTGTCGGGATCCCAGTCGAAACCCACGGTGTTGCGCACGCCGCGCGCGTACTGTTCGAGCGCCGTGCCGTCCGGCTTCATGCGGAAGATCGCGGCATAGCGCGCGGGGTCTGGTTCGCAGATGTTGCACGGCGCGCCCACCGGCACATACAGCAGACCGTCCGGGCCGAAGCGGATGAATTTCCAGCCGTGGTGCGTATCGGTGGGAAAGCGATCGTTCACCACCACCGGTTTGGGCGGATTGCGCAAGCGCGGGCCGATGCCGTCGAAACGCAGGATGCGGCTGATCTCCGCCACGTACAGCGCGCCGTCGCGGAACGCCACGCCGTTCGGCGTGTCGAGCCCGGAGGCGACAGTGACGACCTCGCCCGCGCGCTTGCCGTCGTTGCGCACGGCATACACCTTGTCGCCGCGCGTGCCGACGTATAGCGTGCCGTCCGGCCCCAGCGCCATCGAGCGCGCACCCGGCACCTCGGCATACAGGCTGATCCTGAAGCCGGGCGGCAGCTTGATGGTATCCAGCGGCAGCTCGCGGCAGAGGGCGTCCATGCTGGCGCTCAGCAGGATGCAGGCAACGGCGCGAATGATCCGGGAACTCATGGCCGCTACTTCTTGTTGAACGGCAGCTTGATCGTTTCGCCGTCGATCGCGAACCGGCCGCGACCGCGATGATGCAGCGTGCGTGGGTCTTTCTTGGCCGGGTCGATCCACGCCTTGACCACCTCCAGCACGAAGAAGTTGTATTTGTTCACCAGCCGGCTATCGACCACCCGGCATTCAAGATTGGCGTAGCACTCGTCTATCAGCGGCGCCTTCACCTGCGCGGCGGGCAGCGGCGTCAGGCCGCAGGTCGCGAACTTGTCCAGCCTGGCGCCGGTGATGCTGCCGACTTTCACCACCGTCCGCACCATGTCCGCCGTCGGGATGTTGATGACGCATTCCTTCGTCGCCACCAGCGCGGCGAAGCTGTAGTTGTTGCCGCTGATCACGCAACCCACCAGCGGCGGCTCGAACTCCATCATGGTGTGCCACGTCATGGTCATCACATTGGCGTGCCCCTTGCGCGCCGTAGTGACCAGCACCACCGGCCCCGGTTCGAGCAAGCTGTATACCTTGGATAAAGGAAAGGATTTCTTCGCCATTCCGACCTCCGCGACGGATTTTCCGGGGACTGCACCGGAAAGATAGCACGGCGGAACGATGCAGGCGATACCGGATATTGCTTATGCGCCGCCGGATGGCGGGATCATGGAAGGCAGCTGCTTTGGCGCGGCGATACGCAACTGCTTGTTGACGTTGTACACCCCGAACACCACAGTGATCGAACTCTCGGGCACCTGAAACTCCTCCGCCAGAAATCTCACCAGGTGCGCTGTCGCTTTCCCGCGCACCGGATGCTCCGCGACATGCACCTCCAGCTGCTTGCCGATGACTTTGCCGATTTTGGTCTTCTTCGCGCGCGGCCGGCCGAGGATGTTCAGCACCAGAGTGTCGCCTTCCCAATGGCAGAACGATTGCATCACTACTCCTGAAAATCCGGATATCAGCCCCATTGTAAGGCCGGCCAAACGCCCGGGGTGCTACACTTTGCGCCCAATCGATCCATCCGAAGATATTTGCCCGCATGTCCCGCACCGCACGCCCTTCTTGCCTGACTTGTGTCCCGCTGCCAACAGGCTGTGCCGGGGCTCTGGTCATTGCCGGCCTCTGCGTTACCCCGGTCGCCCTGGCCGACACCGTTAACGTTTCGGTCTACGGCAAGCTGCACCTGTCGCTGGATCGCAGCGATAACGGCGGCAGCGACCTCGCCAATAATCTTTTCGTGGCCAACAATTCTTCGCGCCTCGGCTTCAGAGGCAACGAAGAGCTGGGCGACGGACTCAAACTGTTATGGCAGATGGAGTCCAACGTCAATGCCAACGGCGATGGCAACACTCTGTTCGGCACATCACGCGATACCTATATCGGTATGTCCGGCGACTGGGGCGCGCTACTGGCGGGGCGGCTGGCGGCGGCGAACGACTGGCTCGTCGGCGAAGCGGACATGTTCGGCGACCAGGTCGGCTCGTCCGGAAACTTCATGGCTCCCGGCGGCTGGTCGGCCGATACCGGCAGCAATTTCCGGGTGAACAGCGCGCTGAAATACACCGCGCCGCGCATCGGCGGATTCACGCTCACGCTCAGCCATGCCATGAAAAGCAGCGCACCGATCGCGGAATCGTCGAACGGTATGCGCCTGGCCTACGCCAACGGCCCGCTCAAGGCATCGCTGACGCACTGGAGGTTCGCCGACGGCGCAACTACCACCCCGAGCGCGACCGCGCTTGGCGGCGCGGGCGACCTTGGCCGCTGGTATATTACCGGTCAGGTGGTGCGTTTCAGGGATGAGGCCGGCAACAACACCACCATAGGCATTCCCGGCCAGAACCGCACCAACTGGACCGCGGGTGGCAAGTTCAAGGTCAGCGCGGCAGATACGCTCAAAATGCAATATGCCCGTGCGGGCGCAGCATCGAACCAGGCTGAAAGTGGCGCGAACATGATTGCCGTCGGCTACGACCATGCGCTATCCCGGCGCACGCTGGTGTATATCAGCTACGCCCGTGCGGCCAACGATGGCGGCACAGCCTTCGGCTACTCGGTTTATTCCAACGGCAAGAGCAATACGGCTGGCGACCCGGTGTCAGGCAACGATCCCGCCGCACTCAGTCTCGGCATCGTTCACGACTTCTGACCCTGCGCAGCCCGGCCATGCCGGATACAGTCAATGCGCCTCGTCCCAGTTCTGCCCTTCGCCCAGCCCCACTTCCAGCGGCACCTTGAGTTCGGCGACTTGGCACATCAGGTCGCGCAGCTTCTCCTTCACCTGCGGCAATTCGTGCTCCGGCACTTCCAGCACCAGTTCGTCGTGCACCTGCATGATGAGCTTGCTCTGCAAATCTTCCTGTTCCAACCACGCCTGCACCGCGATCATTGCCAGCTTGATCAGGTCGGCGGCGGTGCCCTGCATCGGCGCGTTGATCGCGGCGCGTTCGGCGCCCTGACGCTTCATGCCGTTGGCCGCATTGATCTCGGGCAGCCATAGCCGCCGACCGAACACGGTCTCGACGAAACCCTGCTGCCGCGCCTGTTCGCGGGTGCGCTGCATGTAGTCGGCCACGCCGGGATAGCGCGCGAAATAGCGGTCGATGTAGGCCTGTGCCGCGCCGCGTTCGATGCCGAGCTGTTTGGCCAGACCGAACGAGGACATGCCGTAGATCAGACCGAAGTTGATGACCTTGGCGTAGCGGCGCTGCTCGCTGTCCACCTCGGCGGGCGCGACCATGAAGATTTCGGCGGCGGTGGCGCGGTGGATGTCTTCGCCATCGGCGAAGGCTTGCAGCAAGCCGGCATCGCCGGACAGGTGCGCCATGATGCGCAGTTCGATCTGCGAATAGTCGGCGGAGACGATGCGGCTGCCTTGGGGTGCTACGAAGGCTTCGCGGATGCGCCGACCCTCGGCGGTGCGCGCCGGGATATTCTGCAGATTAGGGTCGCTGGAGGCGAGCCGTCCGGTGACGGCGACCGCCTGCGAGTAGCTGGTGTGGACGCGCCCGGTATGGCGGTCCACCATCTGCGGCAGTTTGTCGGTGTAGGTGGATTTCAGTTTCGCCATGCCGCGATAGTCGAGCAGCAGTTTGGGCAGCGGGTAGTCGAGCGCCAGCTCCTGCAACACTTCCTCGTCGGTGGACGGGTCGCCGCTGGGGGTCTTTTTCTTTACCGGCAAACCCAGTTTGTCGAACAGGATTTCTCTGAGCTGCTTGGGCGAATTGAGGTTGAACGGCTGTCCGGCGGCCTCGTGCGCCTTCGCTTCCAGTGCAAGCAACTTCTCGCCCAGCTCGCGGCTCTGTATCTTCAGCAGATCGCAATCCAGCAGCACGCCGTTGCGTTCCATCGTATACAGCACGTGCATGCTCGGCAGTTCGATGTCGCGGTACACATGTTGTAGCCCGCTCTGCACTTCGATCTGCGGCGCGAGCGCGCGGTGCAGTTGCAGCGTGATGTCGGCGTCCTCCGCCGCATAGCGCGCGGCGGTGTCGAGATCGACCTGGTCAAAACAAATCTGCTTGGCGCCCTTGCCCACCACCTCGGCATAGCTGATGGTTTTCACGTTGAGATGGCGCAGCGCGAGGTTGTCCATGTCGTGCGGCTTGTGGCTTTCCAGCACGTAGGATTGCAACAGGGTGTCGTCGTGGATGCCCGCGAGGCGGATGCCGTGGTTGGCGAAAATGTGCCGGTCATACTTGAGGTTCTGGCCGAGCTTGTTGTGCGAGGCGCTCTCCAGCCAGTGCTTGAGCCGGTGCAGCGCATGCTCGCGCCCCAACTGTGCCGGGACGCCGGGATAACGGTGAGCCAGCGGCAGGTAGGCGGCGCGGTGCGGCTCGATGGCGAACGAGATGCCGACCAGTTGCGCGTTCATCACGTCGAGGCCGGTAGTCTCGGTATCCAGACTCACCAGCTCGGCGGCGAGCAATTTCTCCAGCCACGCATCGAGCTGCGCTTCGGTGAGGATGGTCTCGTAATGGGCATCATTGGTGCGGGCCGGTTCTGTGCCGAACAGGTCTTCCGTGACCGGGCGATCGCTCTTCGTCCGGCTTGCCGGAGCAGGAACTTCACCATTCAATTCTCTTAACCACGTCTTGAACTCGAACTTCTCATACAGGCTGCGCAACTGCTCGATATCCGCAGGCGGTGAGGCCAGTTCGCTATAGGGCTGCGGCAATTCCACGTCGCACTTCACCGTGAGCAGGCGGCGCGCCTGCGGCAGCCAGTCGAGCGCCTTGCGCAAATTCTCGCCGACCACGCCGCCGATCTCGCCCGCATGCGCGATGACGCCGTCCAGTGTGCCGTATTGCGTCAGCCACTTCACCGCAGTCTTGGGGCCGACCTTTTCCACGCCGGGGACGTTGTCCACCGCGTCGCCGGTCAGTGTCAGGTAGTCGATGATGCGCGCGGGCTCTACGCCGAACTTGGCGGAGACGCCCGCCACGTCCAGCACTTCGTCGTTCATGGTGTTGACCAGCGTGACGTGCTCGTCCACCAGTTGCGCGAGGTCCTTGTCGCCTGTGGCGACGATGCAGCGCACGCCGTCGCGCGCTGTCTGTTGTGCCAGCGTGCCGATCACGTCGTCGGCTTCCACGCCTTCCTGCGCGAGCAGGTTCCAGCCCGAGGCGGCGATGGCCTCGCGCAGCGGCTCGATCTGGCGCGCCAGGTCTTCCGGCATGGACGGGCGGTGCGCCTTATATTCGGGATACCAGTCGTCGCGGAAGGTTTTTCCTTTTGCGTCAAATACACACAGGCTATAATCCGCCGGGTAGTCGTGGCGCAGCTTGCGCAACATGTTGAGCACGCCGTAGATCGCGCCGGTCGGCAGACCCTCGCGGTTGCGCAGATCCGGCATGGCGTGGAAAGCGCGGTACAGGAACGAGGAACCGTCCACCAGCAACAATGTCTTCGCGGCGCCCGCTTCGTTCGTCTTCATTTTCGTCCTAAAGGAAATCGCATGAGCGCCTCATCCAAACTGCCCACATCCGCCGTGCCGGAATCCTGGAATTCCAAGGAGGCGTGGCGCGTGTTCGGCATTATGTCAGAGTTCGTCTCCGCCACCGAACGCCTCAACCGCATCCATCCCGCCGTCAGTATCTTCGGCAGTGCGCGCACCAAACCCGGCCAGCCCTATTACAAGCTCACGGAAGAGATCGCTCGGCTGCTGTCCGACGCCGGCTTCTCGGTCATCTCCGGCGGCGGCCCCGGCATCATGGAGGCTGCCAACAAGGGCGCGTTCTACGGCAAGTCGCCCAGCGTCGGCCTGAACATCCAGCTGCCGCACGAACAATCGAACAACCTGTACCAGAACATCAGCCAGACCTTCCAGCATTTCTTCGCGCGCAAGGTGATGTTCGTGAAGTTCGCCAGCGCCTATGTGGTGATGCCGGGCGGCTTCGGCACGCTGGACGAGCTGATGGAATCGCTGACGCTGGTGCAGACCGGCAAGACGCGCAGGATGCCGATCATCCTGGTGGGCAGCCAGTTCTGGGGCGGGTTGATCGAATGGTTCCGCAGCGCCCTGCTGGACGAGAAGGTCATCAGCCCGGAAGACCTCGACCTGGTGCAGGTGATCGACGAACCCGCGGCGGTGGTCAGCGCGATCTTCAAGCATTACGAGACACGCGGCTTCGAACCGTCAGAGGCGGAACGCGAACGCCAGCTGTACCTGTAATCGGCTAAAATACGCCCCTTGCCATTCACCGGGACCACTGCGATGCGCCTACTGTCCTTACTATTGCTGAGCGCCTTTTCCTTGGCCGCACTGGCCGAACAACCGGTCCCGCCCAAGCTCGAACCGCTGCCCCCGCCACCGGCATTCAATGTGGAAGATGCGCCCGATGAGCCCGAGGTGACCATCACCAGGGAAACCGAGCAGACCGTCGAGGAGTTCCGCGCCAACGGCAAGCTCTACATGATCAAGGTCACGCCCAAACATGGCGTGCCCTACTATCTGGTGGACGAGAGCGGTGACGGCAGCTTCGCGCGCAAAGAAGGCCCGGTTCCGAACCTGATCGTGCCGCGCTGGATCATCCACAAGTTCTGAGACATGGCGGTCTTCACCAGCGTCTCCGAGGCGGAACTGGGCGCCTGGCTGGGCGATTATTCGCTCGGCCAATTGCTCGAACTGCAGCCCATCGCCTCCGGCATCGAGAACACCAATTATTTCGTCACCACGGCCCATGGCCGCTTCGTGCTCACGCTGTTCGAAAAGCTCGGCGCGGACGAGCTGCCGTTCTACCTCAACCTGATGGCGCACCTGGCACGGCATGGCATCCCGTGTCCCGCGCCGATGGCGAACCGCCGCAACCAGTTCCTCGGCACGCTCAACGGCAAACCCGCCTGCATCGTCAGCCGCCTGTCCGGCAAGTCCACCGCCGCGCCGGACGCGGCACAATGCGCCGCCATCGGCGCGATGCTGGCGCAGATGCACCTCGCCGGGCAGAGCTTCTCGCAGGTCATGCCCAACCCGCGCGGCGCGGCCTGGCGCGCGGCGACCGCGCCGCAGGTGCGCCCCTTCCTCGATGCGGAACAGGCCGCATTGCTGGATGGCGAGGTCGCGCTGCACGCCGGCCATGACGGGGCGCAGCTGCCGCAAGGGGTGATCCACGCCGACCTGTTCCGCGACAACGTGCTGCTCGAAGGCGAGCGCGTCGGCGGGCTGATCGATTTCTATTTCGCCTGCACCGATGCGTTGCTGTACGACGTGGCGATCACCTTCAACGACTGGTGCATGGATACCGGCGGCATGCCGGATGCGGCGCGCGGGCAGGCTTTCCTGCGCGCCTATCACGCGGTGCGCCCGCTGACGGACGGCGAATTCGAAGCATGGCCGCGGATGCTGCGCGCGGCGGCGCTGCGCTTCTGGCTGTCGCGCCTGTACGACCTCCACCTGCCGCGCGACGGCGAACTGGTCCACGCGCACGACCCGCGCCACTTCGAGCGCATCCTGCGCAACCACATCGCAGCACACCAGGCCATCTGGCTATAGGAGGAAGAAAATGATGGAACCACAACGTTTGCCCGCCATCCAGGGCTGGAACTGGATCAAGCGCGGTTACCGGCTGTTCGTCATGGCGCCGCTGCTGTGGATCGTGCTGCTGCTGATCTGGCTGACGGCCATCATCCTGCTGTCCGCCGTGCCGATGATCGGCGATCCGCTCGCCAGCCTGCTGCTACCGGCCTCGCTGATCGGTTTCATGGTCGGTTGCCGCGCGCTGGAACAGGGCGACGAACTGGAACTGGCCCACCTGCTCGGCGGTTTCCGCCAGCGCACCGCACAGTTGGTCACGCTGGGCGGCATCGCGCTGGCCCTGCAACTCCTGATCTTCGGCGTGATGGCGGCGACCGGCGGCGCCATGCTGGTCGCCACGCTGATGGGACAGCACGTGCAGGATCCGGAAGTGCTCGCGCAAGTCATCGCCAGTGCCGGGCCGTCCATCCTGATCGGCCTCGCGCTGTTCAGCGTGCTGCTGATGGCGATGCAGTTCGCGCCGATGCTGGTGTATTTCAACGGCATCGCGCCGCTGGCGGCAATGAAGCTCAGCCTGCGCGCCTTCCTCGCCAACATCGGCCCGATGCTGGTGTACAGCATCACCTTCACGCTGCTGGCGATATTGGCGAGCATGCCGATGATGCTCGGCTGGCTGGCGCTGCTGCCGGTGATGATCACTTCGCTGTATGCCTGCTACTGCGCGATCTTCCCGCTCCCGGCGGCGACCGCCCCCGGCGAACCCGCCACGCCGGTGCAGGAAGGCTGAGTTGGAATATCCGGCTGCCGGCGGCGACGAGATACGCAAAGCGCAGTTCCCGCATAACCTGTTCGTCTCCGGGCTGTTCCTGTTCGACCTGCTGATGGTTCCGGCGGTGATCGTGCTCGACATCGGCATGGCCGGCCTGCTGCTCCCGCTTGCCTGTTCCGGCGCGCTGCTCGCTTATGTCTATCTGCGCAGCCGCAGGCTCACGAACGAGTTCGTCGATGCCCACTGGCGGCTTGCCTGGGCGCGCGGCCGCTTGCTGTTGCTGGGCTATGCGATCTCGGCGGCGCTGATGTTCATCGCATGGCTGGTCAGCCTGGGCGCGCGCGACGCCAGCATGGAGCACATCCTGTGGACCGCGCTCACCCGCGTGGCGCTGATGCCAACATTGATCCTGGTAATGATCACCGCGGTGCTGGAATTCAGCGCCTATGCCCTGGCCGGCAAGCGCGAAGTGCCGGACAAGTTCGTCAGACCCTCCCCGCAGCCCGCCTGATCCGGCACGACGAAGACCGCGGCCTGCCCGTGGCAGGTGCCCGTCTCGTCGGTCAGGTTCCACACCGTGCCGTCCGCAATCATGAAGCGCCTGCCGTCCCTGGCGATGCGCATGCCGGAATAGCCATCCACAAAACCCCGTCGTGCGACCTGCTCCAGCAGCCTCGCACGCGCCTCCTGCACCTGCGGCTCGGCGGACAGACGCGAAGGCAGCCGGATGAATTCCTCGAAGCTCATGCCGAACGATCGCAACGCAAGGCGGTTGCCATAGAAGAACACCGGGTCGGTTTCGGTGCCGTGCGCAACGATGGCGCGCGGCGCTTCCCACAGGGCACGGCGCAACGCTTCGTCCTGTGGCGTAACGTCGTCGAGCAAGTGCTCGCCGGTCAGGCGCCGGTGGCTTTCGACGATGAGCCGCAGCTTCTCGTCCGGCACGGCATCAGACGGCGGTGAGCTTGGCATACTCCAGCGCCAGCCATTTGCTGCCGGCATGTTTGAAATTGACCTGCACGCGGCCTTCGTTGCCGCTGCCTTCGGTATCGGTTACCACTCCCTCGCCGAACTTCTGGTGAAACACGCGCTGGCCGATGCGCCACAGCGCCTTGGGGGAGGGCTGCGGCTTTTCTGCCGTACCCGCAGCGAACGCATCTACGTAGCTGTCCACCTCGCGCCGACCGGTATCGAAGCTCTTGCGCGCAGCGAAACGCGGCGTCAGCCAGAGCATCAGTTCGTCCGGTAGCTCGCGCAGGAAACTCGACGCCATGCCGTAGTGCGTCTGTCCGTGCAGCATGCGGCTCTGCGCAAAAGTGAGATACAGGCGGCGCCTGGCCCGGGTAAGCGCGACATACATCAGGCGGCGCTCTTCGTCGAGACCGCCGTCGCTGTCCAGGCTGTTCTGGTGCGGGAACAGCCCTTCTTCCAGCCCGGTGATGAACACGGTGTGGAACTCCAGCCCCTTGGCCGCGTGCACCGTCATCAGGTGCAGCGCATCCTCGCTGTCGCCCGCCTGGTGCTCGCCCGCTTCCAGCGAGGCGTGCGCGAGGAAGGCGGTGAGACTGTCGTCTTCGGCTTCATGCACGAACAGCGTCGCCGCGTTGATCAGCTCGTTGAGGTTGTCGAGGCGCTCCTGCGCCTCGCGCCGCTTCGACGCGGTCGCCTTTTCGCTCTCGTAATGCGCGGCCAGCCCGCTGTGTTGCAGCACATGGTCGATGATCTCGGGCAGCGGCAGCTCCTTGGTCGCGCTGCGCAACGCTTCGATGATGCCGACGAAAGCCGAGACCTTACCGCCCGCCCGCGCTGCCGCATCGAACAGCGTGGTGTTATTCAATCTGGCTGCTTCCTGCAACTGCTCGATGCTGCGCGCGCCGATGCCGCGCGTGGGGAAGTTGATGATGCGCAGCAGCGCGTTGTCGTCGTCGGGATTCTCCATCAGGCGCAAATAAGCCAGCGCATGCTTGATCTCCTGCCGCTCGAAGAAACGCAGCCCGCCGTACACGCGATAGGACAGTCCCGCCGACACCAGCGCATGCTCCAGCACGCGCGACTGCGCGTTGGAGCGGTAAAGCAGCGCGATCTCGGCAAGGTTCACGCCTTCGCGCTTGAGTTGCCGGATCTCCTCGACGATGAACCCCGCCTCGTCCACATCGGTCGGCGCCTCGTACGCGCGCAGCTTCTCGCCGCCACTCTCCGCCGTCCACAGGTTCTTGCCGAGGCGGTTGCGGTTGTTGGCGATCAGCGCGTTGGCCGCATCGAGGATGTTGCCGTGCGAGCGGTAGTTCTGCTCCAGCTTGATCACGTTCTCGACGTGGAAGTCGCGCAACAGCTCCTGCATGTTGCCCACGTTGGCGCCGCGAAAAGCATAAATGGACTGGTCGTCGTCGCCGACTGCAAAGAGCGCATTGTTCTTGCCAGCCAGCAGCTTCAGCCAGCGGTATTGCAGCGGATTGGTGTCCTGGAACTCGTCCACCAGGATATGTTTGAAGCGTTCCTGATAATGCTCGCGCAGTTGCTGGTTGCGCGCCAGCAGCTCGTAACAGCGCAGCAGCAGCTCAGAGAAATCCACCACGCCCTCGCGCTGGCATTGCGCGTCGTACTCGGCGAACACCTCGACCTTGCGCCGCGTGTAGGCGTCGTAGGCCTCGACCTCGGAGGCGCGCAGCCCCTGCTCCTTGCTGCCACTGATGAAATACTGCAGCTCGCGCGGCGGATATTTCTCATCATCGACATTGAGCGTCTTCATCACGCGCTTGATAGCGGAAAGCTGGTCCGCCGAGTCGAGGATCTGGAAGGTCTGCGGCAGGCCGGCCTCGCGGTGATGCGCGCGCAACATGCGGTTGCACAGCCCGTGGAAGGTGCCGATCCACATGCCGCGCGTGTTGATCGGCAGCATCGCGGTCAGCCGCGTCACCATCTCCTTCGCCGCCTTGTTGGTGAAGGTCACGGCGAGGATGCCGTGCGGGCTGGCCTGTCCGGTATTGATGAGATAAGCGATACGCGTGGTCAGCACGCGCGTCTTGCCGCTACCCGCCCCGGCCAGGATCAGCGCGGAACGCGCCGGAAGTTCGACGGCGGCGCGTTGCTCCGGATTGAGGTCTTGCAGCAGATTCATCGTTTTTCCAAAAAGCAACGGGGAATCAGGCCGTGCCTGACTCCCCGCTGTGCTATTTCACATCCATTACTTCTTCTTGTGCTCGACCAGGTTATGCAGGATCGGGGTCAGGATGACCTCCATCGCGAAGCTCATCTTGCCGCCCGGCACCACCAGGGTATTGGGGCGGGACATGAAGGAGTCGTGGATCATGCTGAGGTAGTAGCGGAAATCGACGAGATCGGTTTTGCTGAGGATGTGTTTGTTGAAGCGGATCACCACGAAACTCTCATCCAGCGTGGGGATGTCGCGCGCAATGAACGGGTTGGAGGTATCCACCGTCGCCACGCGCTGGAAGTTGATGTGGGTGCGCGAGAATTGCGGGGTGACGTATTTCACGTAATCCGGCATGCGGCGCAGGATGGTATCCACGGTCGCCTCGGCCGAATAACCGCGCTCCTTCTTGTCGCGATGGATCTTCTGGATCCATTCCAGATTGACCACCGGCACCACGCCGATACCCAAGTCCACAAACTTGCCCGCATCATGCTTGTCGTCTTGCGCGAGACCGTGCAGTCCCTCATAGAACAACAGGTCGGAATGCGCTTCGATGTCTTCCCATGGAGTGAACTCGCCCGCATTCAGCGCGGGCAGTCCAAAATGTTTCTTGTGCAGCTCCGCCTCATCCTCGTTATGGATGTAGTAGCGGCGTTTGCACATGCCGGTCTCGCCATAGACCTTGAACATCTCCTCGATCTTGTCGAAATGGTTGGCCTCCGGCCCGAAGTGGCTGAACGAATAATCACCTTGTTTGGCCGCCTCGGCCACGGCGGCACGAAACTCGAGCCGGTTCAGGCTGTGCAGGCTGTCGCCCTCGACGACCGCGGCCTTGATACCCTCGCGGCGGAAGATATTTTCAAAAGCGCTTTTTACGGTGGAAGTGCCTGCGCCGGACGAGCCGGTGACGGCTATCACTGGATGTATGCGTGACATGGTTGGAGTTTCTCCTGGAGGGATTCAATAAAAGATTTTGGGGGACGATTTTAACAGAATGCCCTGATGCGGGCTAAGAAGCTGTCTTAAAAATTGCTGCGGAGGGCGTCTGCGGCGTTGCGCGGTACTCGAAATCCTCATGTACTTTCTTGTACATTCCGGTTTCTGCGTTCCGTGCGCCTTGCATCCATCCCCCCTCGCGAATTTTTAAAACAGCTTCTAACTCCCCATGCGCGACGACCACTCCGCCATCATCTCGCATCCCGATGGATTATCCGGGATAATGGCGCATTCCAGCATTCAGGCAACGAGTCCAAGAGACATGCAACCCACCTATCATCCGGAATCCATCGAGCAACAGGCGCAACAGCACTGGGAAGAACACCATGCGTTCCGCGCGGACGACACCAGCGACAAACCGAAATACTATTGCCTGTCGATGTTCCCCTACCCTTCCGGCAAACTGCACATGGGCCATGTGCGCAACTACACCATCGGCGACGCGCTCGCGCGCTACCACCGCATGAAAGGCTACAACGTGATGCAGCCGATGGGCTGGGACGCGTTCGGCCTGCCCGCCGAAAATGCCGCGCTGGCCAACAACGTGCCGCCCGCCGCATGGACCTATTACAACATCTCCTGCATGCGCGAACAGCTGAACGAACTCGGCATCGGCGTCGACTGGTCGCGCGAGCTCGCCACCTGCACGCCGGAGTATTACCGCTGGGAGCAATGGCTGTTCACCCGGCTGTTCAAGAAGGGCGTGATCTACAAGAAGCTCGCCACGGTGAACTGGGACCCGGTGGACAACACCGTGCTGGCCAACGAGCAGGTGATCGACGGGTGCGGCTGGCGATCCGGCGCCGTGGTCGAGAAGCGCGAGATACCGATGTATTTCTTCCGCATCACCCAATATGCCGACGAACTGCTGTCCGGCCTCGACACGCTGACCGGCTGGCCGGAACAGGTCAAGACCATGCAGCGCAACTGGATCGGCAAGAGCTACGGCGTGCGCTTTGCCTTTCCATATGAATTACCCGCCGCAGGCGACGACACAACTAGCGACTGCCGACTAACTACTAACGACTTGCTATGGGTCTATACCACCCGCGCCGACACCATCATGGGCGTCACCTTCGTCGCCGTCGCGGCGGAGCATCCGCTGGCGACCCGCGCCGCGCAGGGTAATCCGGCGCTCACCGCATTCATCGAGGAATGCAAGCATGGCGGTGTGGCCGAAGCGGACATCGCTACGATGGAAAAGAAGGGCATGGATACCGGTATCAAGGTCACCCACCCGCTCACCGGCGAACAGGTGCCGGTATGGGTCGGCAACTACGTGCTGATGAGCTACGGCGAAGGCGCGGTGATGGCGGTGCCGGCGCATGATGAGCGCGATTTCGGTTTTGCGAAGAAGTACGGCCTGCCGATCAAGCAATCCATTCAAATCCCCCCCGGCCCCCCTTTTGCAAAGGGGGGAGTTGAAAGCGGCATGGTGGGTAACCCCCCTTTGCAAAAGGGGGGCGAAGGGGGGATTTCGCCTTTCACCATCGAGCGATGGCAAGAGTGGTATGGCGACAAAGAGAACGGCGTTTGCATAAATTCCGGCAAATACGATGGCCTGAGCTATGAACAAGCCGTGGATGCCATCGCCGCCGACCTTGCCGCCAAAGGGCTGGGCGAAAAGAAAGTGCAGTTCCGCCTGCGCGACTGGGGCATCTCGCGCCAGCGCTACTGGGGCTGCCCCATCCCCATCATCCATTGCCCGAGTTGCGGCGATGTGCCGGTACCGGACGATCAGTTGCCGGTGAAACTGCCGGAAGACGTGGTGCCGGATGGCGCCGGTTCGCCGCTGGCAAAGATGCCGGAGTTCTACGAGTGCGCCTGCCCGCAATGCGGCGGCAAGGCGCGGCGCGAGACCGACACCATGGATACCTTCGTGGAATCTTCCTGGTACTACGCGCGCTATGCCAGCCCGCAATGCGATACCGGCATGGTAGACAAGGCGGCCGCGCAACAATGGCTGCCGGTGGATCAATACATCGGCGGCATCGAGCATGCAATCCTGCACCTTTTATATGCGCGCTTCTTCCACAAGCTGATGCGCGACGAGGGCCTGGTGACGGGCGACGAGCCGTTCAAGAATCTGCTGACGCAGGGCATGGTGGTCGCGCCGACCTTCTACCGCGAAAGCGCGGATGGCAAGAAGCAATGGATCAACCCCGCCGAGGTGGACGTGGAACTCGATGCAAAGGCTCGCCCCCTCGGCGCCAGGCTGAAGGCCGACGGCCAACCCGTCATCATCGGCGGCACCGAGAAGATGTCGAAGTCGAAAAACAACGGCGTCGATCCGCAGGCCATCATCGACGAGTTTGGCGCCGACACCGCGCGCTTGTTCATGATGTTCGCCGCCCCGCCCGACCAGCAACTGGAATGGTCGGACGCCGGTGTGGAAGGATCGTTCCGTTTCCTCAAGCGGGTGTGGAAGGCGGTACATGACCATGTCGAACAGGGCGTCGTTCCAACCTATCAAGGCGGTGAGCTGAGTACGGCGGCCAAGGCGCTGCGCCTGCAACTGCACCAGACCATCCGCAAGGTGGACGACGATCTGGGACGGCGCAAGACCTTCAATACCGCCATCGCGGCGAACATGGAACTGCTCAATGCGCTGGGCAGATTCGACGAGCAGACCCCGGTCGGGCGCAGCGTGGCACAGGAGGTTCTGGAAGCCGTCGTGTTGATGCTCAACCCCATCGTGCCGCACATCTGTCAGGCGCTGTGGTCGGAACTGCGCCCCGGTGGCGACCTGCTGAAGCAGCGTTTTCCGGAAGTGGACGAGGCGGCGCTGGTGCAGGACGAGATCGAGCTGGTGTTGCAGGTGAATGGCAAGCTGCGCGGCAGCCTGCGCGTGGCCAAAGATGCCGACAGGGCTGCCATCGAGCAGCTGGCGCTGGCGCACGAGGCGGTACAGAAGCAACTGGCGGGCGGCGCCGCGAAAAAAGTGGTGGTGGTGCCGGGCCGCCTGGTCAACGTAGTCGTGTAGGGACGGCCCGCCCTGCGGGACGTCATTGCCAGTTTCGGGAGAACATCATGCGTACCTTCATATTGTTGATGTCCTTGCTGCTCACCGCGTGCGGCTTCCACCTGCGCGGACAGGTCGGCATGCCGTTCGAGACGCTGTATCTGCAAAGCACCAACCCGAACTCCGCGCTTGCCGTCGAGCTGCGGCGCAATCTTCAGGCGAACAACGTGAAGTTGACCGACAAGGCCGAGCAGGCGGACGTGGTGCTCGACATCGTCAGCGAACGCGACGACAAGCAGATCCTCACGCTGGGCGGCAGCGGGCGCGTGACGGAATACCAGCTGTACTACCGTGTCTCGCTGCGCGCCTACGACAACCAGCGGCAGGACTGGGTGCCCGCCGAAGAGGTCGTGATCCGCCGAGACTATTCCTATGACGACACGCAGATCCTCGCCAAGGAGCAGGAAGAAACCATGCTCTACCAGAACATGCATTCGGACATGGTGCAGCAGATCATGCGCCGCCTGAGCCGCGCCAAACCGCAGATGCAATAGCCATGCCGATCACCAGCGAAGACCTGCCGCGCCATCTCGCCTCCGGCCTGAAGCCGCTCTACGTGGTGTACGGCGATGCGCCGCTGCTGGCGATCGAGGCGGCGGACGCCATCCGCGCCGCGGCGCGCGGCGCCGGTTACAGCGAGCGCGAGGTATTCGTCGCCGAGCAGCATTTCAAGTGGGCGGAGTTGCGCAACAGCGCGCAGAGCATGTCGCTGTTCGCCTCGCGCAAGGTCATCGACCTGCGCATCCCATCGGGCAAGCCTGGCACGGAAGGCGGACAGGCGTTGCAGGATTACCTCGCCGCCCCGAACCCGGACGTGCTGACGCTGATCTCCCTGCCCAGGATGGACTGGACCGCGCAGAAGAGCCAGTGGTTCGCTGCGTTGCAGCGGGACGGCGTGATGGTCGCCGCCGACGATGTGCCGCGCAACGCGCTGCCGCGCTGGATCGCGGGCCGGCTACAGCGTCAGCAGCAGACGGCGGACCACGCCACGCTGGAATTTCTCGCCGACCGCTGCGAGGGCAACCTGCTCGCGGCGTTCCAGGAGATACAGAAACTGGCGCTGATCCACCCGGCGGGTGAGCTGTCGTTCGAGCAGGTGAAGGACGCGGTGATGGATGTGGCGCGTTACGACATCTTCAAGCTGTCGGAGGCGATGCTGGCCGGCAACGCGGCGCGTTTCGCGCACATCCTCGACGGCCTGCGCGCCGAGGGCACCGCCACCGTACTGGTACTGTGGGCGATCAGCGAAGATGTCCGCACGCTGGGCAAGGTGCTGCAGGCGACGCAGCGCGGCGGCAACATCGGCAACGCCCTACGCGACCTGCGGGTGCGCCGCGACCGGCAGGGGTTGATCGAACAGGCCGCGCGCCGCCTGAAGTTCCCACTCATCGAACGCGCCATGCAGCAGGCCGCGCGCCTGGACAAGACCATCAAGGGGCTGCGCCAGGGCGATGTGTGGGACGAACTGTTGCAACTGGGACTGAGGCTGGCTCCCCCCAAAACTCATGGGCGAGCACCCGGATGAGCGACGTCCTGCTGGTATTAACCAACCTGCCGGACGCGGCTTCCGCCGACCGGCTCGCGCAACAGCTGGTCGAGGCGCGCGCCGCGGCCTGCGTCAACCAGCTCGCTCCCTGTATTTCGACCTACCGCTGGCAGGGCAGAATCGAGACTGCCACGGAAACGCCGTTACTGATCAAGACCACGCGGGAAGCCTGGCCGCGCCTCGAACAGATGATCCGCGCGGCGCATCCCTACGAACTTCCCGAGATCATCGCTGTCCCTGTGGATACCGGGCTGCCCGCTTATCTGTCCTGGGTAGAGGCCGAAACGAAAAAATGACCATGCGCTCCGTCTTGCTGTTGCTGCTGTACCTTGCCACGCCCGCCGCCCATGCCGGCCTCCTCGACAATCTGGGTGGCGCGAAACAGCCGGCCTTCCTGCCGCCGGACCAGGCGTTCGGCCTGCAAGTCATGGTGCACGACGCGCATACCCTGCAAGCCAGTTTCAGCATCACGCCGGGCTATTACTTGTATCGCGACAAGATCTCCTTCGCCAGTCAAAGCGATGCAGCGAGCGTCGCCTCGGTGAACCTGCCGAGGGGGGAGATGAAACAGGACCCCAACTTCGGTCCGACCGAAGTGTTCCACCAGCCGTTCCAGGCGGTGATCGCGCTGGAGCGCCCGACCGATGCGGCGACCGGCATCACGCTGAAGGCATCCTACATGGGGTGCAGCGAACAAGGGCTGTGCTATCCGCCCATCGAGAAGACCTTCAAGGTCGATCTGCCGGACGCCAAGACCGGCGCGCGCGAACCGCCCATCGCGGTAACAGCGCCTGCTCCTGCAGCCACAGCGCCCTCCACGGAAGGCTCGCGCATCGCCGAACTGTTCCGGGACGGCAGCTTCTGGCTGATCGTCTCATCTTTCTTCGGCGCCGGGCTGTTGCTGGCCTTCACCCCCTGCGTGTTCCCGATGATCCCCATCCTGTCCGGCATCATCGTCGGGCGCGGGCAGCAGATCACCCGCATGCATGCCTTCCTGCTGTCACTGGCCTACGTGCTGGGGATGGCGCTCACCTATGCCGTGGCGGGCGTCGCCGCCGGATATTCCGGCAGCCTGATCTCCAGCGCGCTGCAAACCCCCTGGGTGCTGGGCAGTTTCGCCGCGCTGTTCGTGCTGCTGGCGCTATCCATGTTCGGCTTCTATGAATTGCAGCTGCCGAGCAGCCTGCAGAGCAAGCTCAGCGACACCAGCAACAAGCTGCATGGCGGGCATCTTTCCGGCGTGTTCGCGATGGGCGCGCTGTCCGCCATCATCATGGGGCCCTGCGTCGCCGCGCCGCTGGCGGGAGCGCTGCTATATATAAGCCAGACCCACGATGCGGTGCTGGGCGGAGTCGCGCTATTCGCGCTGGCGCTGGGCATGGGCGCGCCGCTGCTGCTGATCGGCACCTCGGCGGGGACGCTGCTGCCGAAAGCGGGCGCCTGGATGGATGCGGTCAAGCGCTTCTTCGGCGTGACCATGCTGGCGCTGGCGATCTGGATCGTCGCCCCGGTGATCCCGCTGGCCGCACAGATGCTGTTGTGGGCGGCGCTGTTGCTGTTCTCGGGAATTTACCTGCGCGCGCTGGATGCCTTGCCGCACAATGCCGTTGCCCGCCACAAGCTGGGCAAGGGCGTCGGCATCCTTGCCCTGTTGCTCGGCGTGGCCTACCTGATCGGTGCACTGTCCGGCGCGCACGACATCCTGCGCCCGCTCGGCAATCTCGGTCGCGGCGAGACGCAGGCACCCGCCACCCTGCAATTCTCGCGCATCAAGGACGGCGCGGAGCTCGATGCGCGTATCGCGCAGGCGCGCGGGCAAGTCGTGATGCTGGATTTCTATGCCGATTGGTGCGTGTCGTGCAAGGAGATGGAGCGCTTCACCTTCAGCGACGCGGTGGTGCAGGCACGGCTGAAAGATGCCATCCTGTTGCAGGCCGACGTGACCGCCAACAGCGATGCCGACAAGGCGCTGCTCAAGCGCTTCGGCCTGTTCGGCCCGCCCGGCATCCTGTTTTTCAACGCAGAAGGCACGGAGATGAGCGATTTTCGCGTGGTTGGCTACCAGAACCCGGAGCAATTCCTGGCATCCCTGCAAGGCGCGGGGTTGTAACGCAATAAGGAGCGAACATGTCGGACTTGAACGACCCAAGGGTTTTCTTCGCCGCCGAGCGCACGCTGCTCGCCTGGAACCGCACCAGCCTCGCCCTGATGGCCTTCGGCTTCGTCATCGAACGCTTCGGCCTGTTCATCACCATCCTGCTGCCGCAGCATGACCAGCCCCTGCAACGCGGCGTCTCGTTCTGGACGGGGCTGGCCTTCGTCCTGCTCGGCGCAGCGGTCGCCGCATACTCGACCCTGCAATTCCGCAAGGTACTCCTGACCTTGAAGCCCATCGAAATCCCGGATGGCTACCGGGTCAGCCCGGGGATCATCACCAATCTGGCCGTAGCCTTCCTGGGTATCGCCCTGACCGTCTATTTCTTTCTGGGCGTTTAGCCTTTTTATCTCTATTCGCATAATTTCTGCGAAAAGGTAGACAAACTCACCCAATTTACGGCAAACTGGACGCATGCAAAATATTCTCGTGCTGCACGGCCCCAACCTGAACCTGCTCGGAACACGCGAGCCGGATGTGTATGGGCACGTCACGTTGGACGAAATTAATGAGCAATTGATGGCATTAGCCAGCACGAACCACGCAAACCTGTTCTGCTTCCAGAGCAACTCCGAAGCAGAGCTGGTCGATCGCGTGCAGCAGGCGCGCAGCGACGGCACCCATTTCATCGTCATCAACCCGGCGGCATTCACCCATACCAGCGTAGCCCTGCGCGACGCGCTGGCGGCGGTCGGCCTGCCTTTCATCGAAGTACACCTCTCCAACGTGTTCGCGCGCGAAGCGTTCCGCAAGGAATCGTTCTTCTCCGACCTCGCCATCGGCGTGATCAGCGGCCTGGGCGCGGCAGGCTACGAATTCGCGGTGCAATACGCACTGAGCCATAAAAAATAAGCTTCAAAGGAGGATCCCATGGATTTACGCAAGCTCAAGACCCTGATCGAGCTGGTTGAAGGCTCCGGCATCGCCGAACTCGAAATCAGCGAAGGCGAAGAACGCGTGCGCATCACCCGCACGGTGGCGCCCGCGCAGCAGATCATCGCCGCCCCCGCGCCGCAACAAGCCGTCGTCGCAGCGCCCGTTGCCGCAGCTCCAGCTGCACCGGCTGCACCTGCGGCACCCGCCGCGCCGGAAGGACATGTGGTGAAGTCGCCGATGGTCGGCACCTTCTACCGCGCAGCCTCGCCCGGCGCCAAATCCTTCGTGGACGTCGGCCAGAGCGTGAACAAGGGCGAAACCCTGTGCATCATCGAGGCGATGAAGCTGCTCAACGAGATCGAGGCGGATCAGGGCGGCGTGATCAAGGCGATCCTGGTGGAGAACGGCCAGCCGGTCGAATTCGGCCAACCGCTGTTTGTCATCGGCTAAGTCTCGCCCAACGGCGGCTAATTCGTACCCGGCCCCCCAAATCTGGAGCACCTGAATGTTTGAGAAAATACTGATTGCGAACCGCGGAGACCAGCCGCCGTCAGGCGGCGCAGCGGCGCAGCCAAATTGCATCGCAGCTGAAAGCCGCGAATGCTGTTTCACCGCGGAACACCGATATGTTTGAAAAAATACTGATCGCCAACCGCGGTGAAATAGCATTGCGCATCCAGCGCGCTTGCCGCGAACTGGGCATCAAGACCGTCGTGGTGCATTCCGAGGCGGATGCCGATGCCAAGTATGTGAAGCTGGCCGACGAATCGGTCTGCATCGGCCCCGCGTCTTCCACGCAAAGCTACCTGAACATCCCGGCCATCATCAGCGCGGCGGAGGTCACCGACGCGCAGGCGATCCATCCCGGCTACGGCTTCCTGTCCGAGAACGCCGACTTCTCCGAGCGCGTCGAGAAATGCGGCTTCGTGTTCATCGGCCCGCAGGCCGACACCATCCGCATGATGGGCGACAAGGTCAGCGCCAAGATCGCCATGAAGAAGGCCGGGGTACCGTGCGTACCGGGCGTGGAAGGTGCGCTGCCGGACAATCCCGCCGAGATCATCAAGATTGCGCGCAGCATCGGTTACCCAGTCATCATCAAGGCGGCGGGCGGCGGCGGCGGGCGCGGCATGCGCGTGGTGCATACCGAGGCGGCGCTGCTCAATGCCGTCACCATGACCAAGACCGAAGCCCAGGCGGCGTTCAACAATCCCATGGTGTACATGGAAAAGTTCCTGGAGAACCCGCGCCACATCGAGTTCCAGATATTGGCCGACCAGTTCGGCAACGCGGTGTATCTGGGCGAACGCGATTGTTCGATGCAGCGGCGCCACCAGAAGATCATCGAGGAAGCGCCGGCGCCGCTGCTGAATACACGCCTGCGCAACAAGATCGGCGAACGCTGCGCCGACGCCTGCCGCAAGATCGGCTATCGCGGCGCGGGCACCTTCGAGTTCCTGTACGAGGACGGCGAGTTCTTCTTCATCGAGATGAACACCCGCGTGCAGGTCGAACACCCGGTCACCGAGATGATCACCGGCATCGACATCGTGCAGCAGCAGATCCGCATCGCCGCGGGCGAGAAGCTGCCGTTCAAGCAGCGCGACATCGAACTCAAGGGCCACGCCATCGAGTGCCGCATCAATGCGGAACACCCGTACAAGTTCACCCCCTCGCCGGGACGCATCACCTCCTGGCACGTGCCCGGCGGCCCCGGCATCCGCGTGGACTCGCATGTGTACGCCAATTACTTCGTGCCGCCGCACTACGATTCGATGATCGGCAAGCTGATTGCCTACGGCGACACGCGCGAGCAGGCGATGGCGCGCATGCGCACCGCGCTGTCCGAGATGGCGGTGGAAGGCATCGACACCAATCTCGCGCTGCACCGCGAACTGATGCAGGACGCCGCCTTCCTGAACGGCGGCACCAGCATCCATTATCTGGAAGAACGGCTCGCCGAACGCAACAAGGGCAAGTGATGTCCTGGTTGACGCTGACCGTTGACACCGACGCAGAGCATGCCGAAGCCCTGAGCGAAGCATTGCTTGAACTCGGTGCGCTGTCGGTGGATCTGCTCGACGCCGATGCCGATACCCCGGACGAACAGGCGATCTTCGGCGAACCCGGTGAAGCGCCGCCCGGCCTGTGGCAGCACAACCGCATCGGCGCGCTGTTCGACGCCAGCTGCGATGTCGCCGCGATTCTGCGCCAGGCCGCGACCCGCGCCGGGCTCGAACGACTCCCCGAATACCGCACCGAACCGCTGGCAGACAACGACTGGGTGCGCCTCACCCAATCGCAGTTCGAGCCCATCCCCATCTCGCAGCGCCTGTGGATCGTGCCGACCTGGCACACGCCGAGCGATCCCGGCGCCATCAACATCGTGCTCGACCCCGGCCTCGCCTTTGGCACCGGCAGCCACCCCACCACGCGCCTGTGCCTGCGCTGGCTGGACGACAACATCCGGGGCGGCGAATCGGTGCTGGACTACGGCTGCGGCTCCGGCATCCTTGCCATCGCCGCGCTCAAGCTCGGGGCTGCACGCGCCGTCGGCATTGATGTAGACTCGCAGGCGGTGACCGCGAGCCGCGACAACGCCGCCGCCAACCGGGTCGGGAACGCGCAATTCCACCTGCCGGATGACGCGCCGCGCGGCCAATATGACATAGTGGTAGCGAACATCCTGACCAACCCGCTGCGCATGCTCGCACCGCTGCTGGCCGGGGTGACGCGCCGGGGCGGTCGTATCGTGCTTTCCGGGATACTCGAGGAACAGGCGCAGAACGTGATGGATATCTATGCACAATGGTTCGATCTGGACGCACCGACCTTCGACGAAGGCTGGGCGCGCCTGTCGGGAACGAAACGCTGACTGGCCGCGAACATGGATGGCATAACGCTCTGTCCCCATTGCAACACCCGCTTCCGGATCACTGCGACGCAGCTGGACGCGCATCACGGCATGGTGCGTTGCGGCCATTGCCTGCACATCTTCGACGCGCGCCCCGACTTCATGCCCGACCCGCCCGACCCGCAGCTGGAACTGCCCATGCCGGAAACGTCCGCACCCGAACCCGAATCGCTTCCGCACGAAAC
>Ga0154346_133_pt2 | contig 85026 bp, 85 predicted proteins | sample RifGroA2_FD_115874 | JGI IMG/M metagenome (GOLD analysis project Ga0154346, IMG submission 115874) | Gallionellales bacterium GWA2_60_18 | reverse complement strand
GTGTGCACTACGCATGTGAAAGTAGGTCATCGTCAGACTCCTTACAAAGCAAAAGACCCCGCCCAAAAGGCGGGGTCTTTTGCTTTGTGGGTTTGCAATCTTGCGGGGTATCGCGCCTTCCGGCGCAGCCCCTTTAACGACAAAGCCCTCTTCGCGAGGGCTTTGTCGTTTATTGCGATAGCAATTAAAACTGCTGGTCAGAAGCTATATGTAGTCGCGCAACTCCGGCGGAGTTTCGTCGTGGTCGCCGTGCGATCTATGCTCATATGCCTTAACGAATACTTCACTCCCGTTTTGCTTGGTCGGGTGCATGGGGATGTCCAGATTATGGCAGGTGGTGTCTTCGCAGTAGTAAATGATCTTGCGTCCGATGCTGTGCAATATGCCGTGATCCAGGCTGAACCCTTCTGCGGTCAGGCTGTTTTCCAATCCCTCGAGCGTGTAGTTGTACAGGTTATAGGAAATGCGCAGCGTATTGGGCGTGTCGCCGCATTCGACCGTGCAGTTCGGCAGCCCTACCAGCAGCTGGCAGGCGCGCTCGGCCTGTCCGGGCGGTTCTGCGCTGAATACGATATCGCGCTGCTTGTTCAGTTCGAATGGAGCCGTCATATGGATCTTGTGGCGCGCGGAATCACTTGCCGTGCAGTATTTGCATCCCTTTCAGCAGATTCAATGCCTGATTGAGCTGGTAATCGTCCTTGGAGCCGAATTCGGCCGGTGCGGATTTCGCGGGCTCCTCTCCCTTGTTGCTGCGTGGTGTGGCGCTGCTCTTGTTCGCGCTATCCGGCTTGTCCTCCGATTGCCCATTGGACAGGTGCTTGTCCAGGTCGGCCTCACGCAAATGGAGTGCTCCGCTTTGTCCGGATGAGGAGGGGTCTTCCACCAGAATGTCAGGCACGATGCCTTTGGCCTGGATGGAGCGGCCGCCCGGGGTGTAATAACGCGCCGTGGTGAGCTTGATCGCAGTGTTGTTTCCCAGCGGCAGCACGGTTTGCACCGAGCCCTTGCCGAAAGTCTGCGTACCCATGATGACGGCGCGTTTATGATCCTGCAATGCGCCCGCGACGATCTCGGAGGCGGATGCAGAACCGCCGTTCACCAGTACGACCAGAGGGACGCTCCTGACTGAATCCGGTAGGTTCTTCAGGTAATCGTCCTTGCCGTTGCCGCGCAGGTAATTTTCGGGGCTGGCGGTCAGGCGCATCCTGGCGTCTTCGATGCGTCCCTCGGTATAGACGACCAGCGCATCCTTGGCCAGAAAGGCTGCCGAAACGGCGACCGCGCCGTTCAGCAACCCGCCCGGATCGTTGCGCAGATCAAGCACCAGGCCTTTCAAGGGAGCCTGGTTCTGCTTGATGAGGGTAGTCAGCGCGGCAGCGAGATTCTCGCCGGTGCGTTCCTGGAACTGGGTGACGCGGATGAACCCGTAGCCGGGGTCAACCAGTCTGGATTTTACGCTCTGCACCTTGATGACCGCCCGTACCAGCGTGATGGTGAGCGGTTTGGGTTCGTCCTTGCGGATGATGGTCAGCACGATCTTGCTGCCGGGTTTGCCGCGCATGCGCTTGACCGCGTCGTTCAGCGACAGTCCCTTGACCAGAGTGTCGTCCAGTTTGACGATCAGGTCGCCGCTCTTGATGCCGGCGTTGTAAGCGGGGGAATCCTCGATCGGCGAGATGACCTTTACCAGGCCATCCTCCATCCCGACTTCGATGCCGAGACCGCCGAACTCGCCATGGGTGCCTTCCTGCAATTCCTTGAAGGAGTCGGCATCCAGATAGGCGGAGTGCGGATCAAGGCCGTTCAACATGCCGTTGATCGCTTCGGTGATCAGCTTCTTGTCGGTGACGGGTTCGACGTAGTCGCTCTTGATGCGGCCGAACACTTCGGAGAAGGCGCGCAGCTCTTCGATCGGCAGGGGCGTGGGGAGGGTGTCTTTTTGGGCGACCGCCGCAAAATGCAGGCTGATCGAGATGCCCGCGATCAGACCTATGCCTACCAGCCCAGCTTTTCCCAGAAAACGCATGATGTTCCTTATCTCGTTATTTTGTTGCCAGCCATCTCACCGGATCGAGCGGTTTGCTTTCATGGCGCAGTTCAAAGTATAAACCGGATTCCTCGTTGCCGCCGCTGTTGCCGACGGAGGCGACGGTATCCCCTCCGCGCAACACATCGCCGACCTGCTTGTAGAGGGTCTCATTGTTGCCATACAGGCTCATGTAGCCCTTGCCGTGGTCCACGATCAGCAGATTGCCGAAGCCGCGCAGCCAATCCGCGAACACGACCCGCCCGGCGGCAATTGCTTTGACAGCCTGCCCGCTCGAAGTTCTGAGGAACAGCCCTTTCCACAGCACCGTGCTGTCGGGGCGGGGCGTACCGAAGCGGTTGGTGACTTCGCCTCTTACCGGCAGGGTCAGCTTGCCCTTGAGCCGGTCGAACGGGTCGCCGTCGAAACGGTTATCGGGCAGGTCGTCGTTGCGGAACAGGGAGCCGGATTTCGGCTTCGCCAGCATTCTGGTCAGGTTGGCGACCAGCTGCGCAAGGCGGTTCTCGTTGCGTTGCAGGCGGCTGATCTCGCGGCGCTGCTTGCGCAATTGCAGCGAGATCTTTCCCAGCATCGTCTTTCTGGCGCGCTGTTCTCGTTCCAGTGTTTTCTTTTGCGCCGTCTGTTCCGCGCGCAGGGATTCCAGTTCCGCGCGCTGCTTGCGCGTGGCCAGGCTGACGGCCTGCACTGCGGCAAGATTGCCGCGCAAGGCGGTGAGCCAGGCGGCGCGGTCGCGGGCGATGTATTGGTAGTAGCGCAAATCGCGCGCGACCTGATCGGGATCACGGTTGCTCAGCAGCAACCCCAGATATTCCTGTTTGCCGTTGACATATTGTTGATACAACAGCTGGCCAAGCAGCGCCTGCTGTTCTTCCAGATTGTTGCCCAGTTGCCGTTGTTGCGCTTGCAGCTCGGCCAGTTTGCGGTCGGCTTCGCGTTGCTGGCCGGTGAGTTCCGCGAGGCGGCGGTTGCTGTCGCTGATGGCGCGCTCGGATTCGCGCAGTGCGTCGGCGGCTTCACCCCTGGATTCGCTGGTGTTGTCCATTTCGCGCTGCATCGCGGCGATGCGCTTGCGCAGGTTGTCCAGTTCTTCCTGCTGGCCGGCGTATGCCGTGCCGGCCATGGTCAGTGCGCACAAGAACGACAGTAGGAAGCGCGCAAGCGGGGTCACTGGAGTTGGATCAGGCTGTGTCCGGTCATCTCGGGCGGCTGCGGCAGTCCCATCATGGTCAGCAGGCTGGGGGCGATGTCGCGCAACGCGCCGCCTTGGGTCAGGCCGGCCTTGCGTCCGATATAGAGGAAGGGTACCGGATTGAGCGTGTGCGCGGTATGCGCCTGCTGCGTGGTGCGATCCAGCATCTGTTCGGCATTGCCGTGATCGGCGGTGATGATAACCTCGCCGCCGATGGACTGCATCGCCTGTACCACGCGGCCGACGCAGACATCCAGCGCTTCGACCGCCTTGACGGCGGCATCCATGTTGCCGCTGTGCCCGACCATGTCGCCGTTGGCATAGTTGCAGATGATGGCATGGTACTGGCGGCTGAGGATCGCGGCCTCCAGCTTGTCGGTCACTTCGAATGCGCTCATCTCCGGCTTCAGGTCGTAGGTGGCGACCTTGGGTGACGGCACCAGGATGCGGTCTTCGCCGGGATAGGGCTGTTCCCTGCCGCCGCTGAAGAAGTAAGTGACATGCGCGTATTTTTCGGTCTCGGCGATGCGCAACTGTTTCAGGCCAAGATTCGCAAGGTATTCGCCGAGGCCGTTATGGATGTCTGCGGGGGCGTAGGCGCAAGGCAGATGGAAGTCATCGCCATAGCTGCTCAAGGTGGCAAAGCAGGCGAGTTCGGGAAAACGCGTCCGGGTGAAACCGGCGAAGCCGGTATCGGTCAGGGCGCGGGTGATCTCGCGCGCACGGTCGGCGCGGAAATTCATGAACACCACCGCATCGCCATCCTGCATGGCGACCGGCGCGGCGCCGGACGGCACGATGGCGGTCGGCTGGACGAACTCGTCCGATTCTCCGCGCGCATAGGCCTGCTCCAGCCCGCTCGCCGCGTCGGGCGCGGCGAAGGCTGCGCGTCCTTCGCTAAGCAGTTCGTAGGCGGGCTGCACGCGCTCCCAGCGATTGTCGCGATCCATCACATAGAAACGTCCGGTGATGCTGACGATGTGCCCCACACCGAGTGTTGCGCATTTGTCCTGCAGCTTCTGCAACGATTGCGCCGCGCTCCTGGGCGGGGTGTCGCGCCCGTCGAGGAAGGCATGCAGATATACCTTCTCCAGCCCGGCGCGTGCCGCCATCTCCAGCATGGCGAAGATATGGTTCTCGTGGCTGTGCACACCGCCCGGAGAGAGCAGCCCCATGATGTGCAGCGCGCTACCGTTCTGTTTTGCGGCGGCAACGGCCTGGCTCAAGGCGGGATTGGTGAAGAAGCTGCCATCCTCGATGGCGACATCGACGCGGCTCAGGTCCTGGTATATCACGCGCCCGGCGCCGATGTTGAGATGCCCCACCTCGGAATTGCCCATCTGTCCGCTCGGCAGGCCGACATGCTTTTCGGAAGCTTCGATCAGGGTGTGGGGATAGTCGCGCCAGAGCGCGTCCCAGTTCGGCTTGCGTGCCGCCAGCACGGCGTTGGAGTCGGCTTCTTCGCGGTAGCCGAAGCCGTCCAGGATCAGCAACAAGACAGGGGTGATCTTCATTGGGTAGAATATTAGCGTGTGATGATGGACAAGGCGCGCATTTTACATCTTCCGCGTGCCGGGATAAACGCAGGAAAGGGAAAGGTATGACAAACAAATTGATCGACAGGGAAGAAGACATCCATCTGGCTGCGCAGGCCATGAAGGCCATCGCGCATCCGTTGCGGCTGAAGATATTGTGCGTGCTCGGCGACCGCGAGGTCAGCGTGCAGGACATCGTGGAACAGGTCGGCACTTCGCAGAGCAACATCTCGCAACACCTGGCGATATTGCGCGACAAGGGCGTGCTGTCAACGCGCAAGGACGCCAACCGGGTGTACTACCGCATCGACGACCTGCGCACGATCAAGCTGATCGGAATGATGCGCGAGGTCTTTTGTTCGGTGGCGGGTTGATTTTTGTTCTGAATATAAGTATATTCTAATATAGTGAAATCACAGGCGGGGTAGAAACAGTGAAAAATCTCTGGATTGTTTGTCTCATGACGCTGAGCGCGGCGGCGCAGGCTGCCGGGCCGCTTGCGGTCGCGCCTGTGCAATACCGCGAAGTGGCGCAGACCTTTGGCGCCGACGGGGTGGTGGAGGCCACGCGCCAGTCCACCGTGTCGGCGCAGATCGCCGGGCGCGTGAAGGAGGTGCTGTTCGACGTCGGCGACCGTGTCGAGAAGGGACAGGTGATCCTGCGCATCGACGAGCGCGAGGCGGCGCAGGCACTGGCCGGCAGCCAGGCGCAGGTGTTGCAGGCGCAGGCCGCCATGCAGAACGCCAAGGCCAACTACGAGCGCGCGCGGCAGCTGTTCGCGCAGAAGTTCATCAGCCAGGCGGCGCTCGACAAGGCGCAGGCGGACTACAAGATCGCGCTGGCGCAGGCGGCGGCCAGCCAGGCGGGCGCGGGCCAGGCCAGCATCGCACACGGTTATTCGGCGGTCATCGCGCCCTATGGCGGGGTGGTGGCGGCGCGACTGGTCGAGGTCGGCGAGATGGTGGTGCCCGGCAAACCGCTGATGACCGGTTTCGATCCGGGCAACATGCGCGTGGTGGCGAGCGTGCCGCAAGACAAGCTGGCGGATATCGGCGCGAAGCCGGAAGTCATGGTGGAAGTGCCGTCGTTGCAGCGCTGGATCAAGGCGGCATCGGTCACGGTGCAGCCCGTCGCCGATGCGCGCACCCACAGCACGCAGGTGCGCGTGTATCTGCCGACAAACGAGCCCGGCATCTATCCCGGCATGTTCGTGCGCGCCCATTTTTCGGTGGGTATGGCGAACAAGCTGCTGATCCCGGCCAGTGCCGTGCTGCGCCGCAGCGAGGTGGTGGCGGTATATGTGGTGGATGAGAAAGGCGGGGTCAGGCTGCGCCAGATACGGCTGGGTGAGCCTGCCGGGCAGGATGAGGTCGAGGTGCTGGCCGGGCTGAATCCGGGCGAGAAGGTGGCGCTCGATCCGGTCAAGGCCGGCATGACGCAGCGGGCGAAGTGATGGGTATCTCGGGTCGCATCGCCAGAATCTTCCTGCATTCGCAGATGACGCCGCTGCTCGCGCTGGTGGCGGTGCTGCTCGGCCTGTTCGCCGTCATGGTGACGCCGCGCGAGGAAGAGCCGCAGATCAACGTCACCATGGCCAACGTGCTGATCGCCTATCCCGGCGCCTCGGCGCAGGACGTGGCGAATACCGTGGCCACCCCTGCCGAGCAGGTGTTGGCGCAGATCGCGGGCGTGGACCATGTCTATTCGGTATCGCAGCCCGGCATGGCGGTACTCACCGTGCAGTTCAAGGTGGGCGAGGGGCATGTCGCCTCGCTGGTCAAGCTCTACGATGTGATCAATTCCCACGCCGACTGGCTGCCGCCCACGCTGGGTGTGGCGCGGCCCATCATCAAGGCCAAGGGTATAGACGACGTGCCGGTGGTGGCGCTCACGCTGTGGCGCGAACAGGGCGCAGGCGGCGAACTGGCGCTGACCCAGGTGGCGCACGCCATCGAGAGCGAACTGAAGCGCGTGAAAGGCACGCGCGAGGTCGTCACGCTGGGTGCGACGCCGCATGTGGTGCGTGTGCTGCCCGATCCGGAAGCGCTGAATGCGCACCGGCTTTCGCTGCAGGACCTGCGTGCCGCCCTGCAGGCCGCCAACGTGTCGCAGGACGCAGGCAGTCTGGTGCAGGGCAACCGCGAAGTGCTGGTGCAGACCGGCAATTTCCTGAGCGATGCGAACGAGGTGCGGCAGCTGGTGGTGGGCGTGGCCGACGGCAGACCGATATTCTTGCGCGATGTGGCGGAGGTGCGGGACGGCGCCGACCAGCCTTCCAGCTATGTCTGGATGGGTACGGGGTCGGCGGCTGGCGACAAGGGCATCGCCATGCAAGGCGAGTTCACCGCCGTGACCGTGGCGGTGACCAAGAAGCCGGGCGAGAACGCGGTGGAAGTCGCGAATAAATTGCTGCAACGCGTGGAGGAATTGAAAGGCAGCGTGATCCCCGCCGACGTGCATGTCACCACCACGCGCAACTACGGTGTGACCGCCAACGACAAGGCGATGAAGCTGATCCAGAAACTGTTCTTCGCGACCTTCGCCGTGGTCGCGCTGGTGTGGTTCGCGCTGGGCAGGCGCGAGGCGTTCATCGTCGGCGTGGCCGTGCTGCTCACGCTGGCGGTGACGCTGTTCGCCTCATGGGCCTACGGATTCACGCTCAACCGCGTGTCGCTGTTCGCGCTGATCTTCTCCATCGGCATATTGGTGGATGACGCCATCGTCGTAGTCGAGAACATCCATCGGAGACGGATGCTGGCACCCGGCCAGCCATTGTCCGAGGTTATTCCCGAAGCGGTGGACGAGGTCGGCAGCCCTACCATACTCGCCACCTTTACGGTGATCGCGGCATTGCTGCCGATGGCCTTCGTCAGCGGGCTGATGGGGCCGTACATGAGCCCGATCCCGATCAACGCCAGCATGGGCATGCTGATCTCGCTCGCCATCGCCTTCATCATCACGCCGTGGCTGGCGCTGCGTTTTTCCGGCACGCATCACGCCAATGCGACGGACGAGCGCGATACCAAGCTGGCGAGGTTCTTCCGCGCGCGGCTATCGCCCTTCCTAAACGGCGAACACGGCAAGTCCGCGCGGCGCATGCTGTGGCTGGGCATACTCGCCGGGATGCTGGTCGCCGTCTCGCTGGCAGGCGTCAAGCTGGTGGTGCTGAAGATGCTGCCGTTCGACAACAAATCCGAATTCCAGGTGGTGGTGGACATGCCGAGCGGCACGGCGCTGGAGCAGACCGCCGCGGTGCTGCATGAGATCGGTGGCTACCTCGCCGGCGTGCCGGAAGTGACCGATTATCAGGGCTACGCGGGCACGGCTTCGCCGATCAACTTCAACGGGCTGGTGCGCCAGTATTACCTGCGTAGCGCGGTGGAGCAGGGTGACATGCAGGTGAACCTCAGGGACAAGCACCAGCGCAGCCGCAGCAGCCATGAGATCGCCACTTCGGTGCGCGAACCGATCGAAGCTATCGCGAAGAAGTGGGGCGCGAAAGTGAAGATCGTCGAGGTGCCGCCCGGCCCGCCGGTGATGTCCCCCATCGTGGCCGAGATTTACGGCCCGGATTACAACGATGCGCGCGAGGTGGCCGGCAAGGTACGCGAGCAATTCGGCAAGACCGCAGACATCGTCGGCGTGGACGACAGCGTGACCGAGGCCGCGCCCAAGCTGGTATTGCATGTGTTGCAAAGCAAAGCAGCGCTGCTCGGCGTCGCGCCCGCCGACATCGCGGACGCGATCCATGTCGCGTTGCGCGGGCAGGACGTGACCTCGCTGCATGATGCCACGGCGAAATATGCGCCGCCGCTGCGCCTGGTGCTGCCTGCCGAGAGGCGCAGCCGCATGGACGACGTGCTCAAGCTCAAGGTGCGCGCCCGCGATGGCGTGCTGGTGCCGTTGTCCGAGGTGGTGCGCATCGAGCGGGTGGCGCGGGATTATCCAATCCATCACAAGGACCTGCTGCCGGTGGTGTACGTGACCGGCGACATGGCTGGCGACCTCGACAGCCCGCTGTACGGCATGTTCGACATCAACGGCAAGACCGGCGGCATGGCGCTGGAACAGGGTGGCAAGTTGCAGTCCTGGTTCTTCCATCAGCCATCCGACCCTTACGCCAGCTATGCATTGAAGTGGGACGGCGAGTGGCAGGTGACGTTCGAGACCTTCCGCGACATGGGCATCGCTTATGGCGTCGGGCTGATCCTGATCTACCTGCTGGTGGTGGCGCAGTTCAAGAGCTATGTCGTGCCGCTGGTCATCATGGCGCCGATCCCGCTCACCATCATCGGCGTGATGCCGGGGCACGCGCTGCTGGGCTCGCAATTCACCGCCACCTCGATGATTGGCATGATCGCACTGGCCGGCATCATCGTGCGCAACTCCATCCTGCTGGTGGATTTCATCAATCTGCAATTGCGCGATGGAATCGATCTTCAGCACGCCGTCATCGACGCGGCGGCCGCGCGCGCCAAGCCCATCATCCTGACCGGACTGGCCGCGATGCTGGGCGCGCTGTTCATCCTCGACGATCCGATCTTCAACGGTCTGGCCATCGCGCTGATCTTCGGCATCCTGGTCTCCACCCTGTTGACCCTGATCGTCATCCCGGTGCTGTATTACGCCACGCTGTACAAGAAATTGTAGGGTAGGCACGTTCATGTGCCCACGCGGTATGCGAATGGATAAACGCGTGGGCACAAAGAACGTGCCCACCCTACGCTCTTCTTCCAATGTAAAATTACCAACCTTAAAGGAGCATCAAATGAACGCAGAACGCATCGTCCATATCGTCGCAGGCAGTTTCGTCCTGTCGTCGCTGGCGCTGGGCGCACAGGCCAGCCCGCTGTTCGTCAGCGAGTATTTCCTGCTGCTCACCGCCTTCGTCGGGCTGAACCTGCTCCAGAGCGGGTTCACCAATTTCTGTCCGCTGAACAACATCCTCTCCCGGTTCGGCATCAAGGGTTGTTCTTGCTGAAGATAGCCGCCGTTACGCCACGCCTGGCCCACATCAGCCTGGCCCTCACCGGGCTGATGTGGGCTTTGCCGTTTCTGCATTACCGCCATCAATATCCGCTCACCACGTTCTACCAGGAGTGGTGGAGCGCGTTGCTCGGCGTGCTGGCACTGACGCTGCTGACGGCGCGCGGGTTCTGGCAGCAACCGGAGGTGCCGCGCATCGCCCAGTTGCCGGTCGCGCTGATCGCCGTGGCGCTACTGCAATGGTTGCTGGACCGGATCGTGTATCTCGACCAGGTGCTGCTGTATGTGCTGTACCTGTTGTTCGCCGCGCTGTTGATGCTGCTCGGCGCACGCCTGCGCGACCTGTTCGGCATGCCGCGGCTGGCGCAGGTGCTGGGGATATCCCTGCTGATCGGCGCGGAGGTCAGTGCGCTACTCGGCGTGTTGCAGCATTATCGCTGGCATACCTTCCTCGATCCGGTCGTGGTGGTGAAAACTTCATCCAGTGTTTTCGGCAACCTCGCGCAGCCCAACCATTTCGCCAATTACATCGCGCTCGGGCTGGTCTCGCTCGGGTTGTTGCACCGGCAACACCGGCTCAAGGCGGGCTATGTGGCGCTGCTGGCCGTGCCGCTGCTGTTCACGATGACGCTGAGCGGTTCGCGCAGCAGCTGGCTGTATCTGTTGCTGATGAGCGGCTTGGCCTGGTGGTGGCAGCGGCGCGATGCCGGTTTTGCCGGGTTGTTGCGCTATTGCCTGCTATTGGTTGCCGGGTTTGGCGCGATGCATCTGGTGGTGCAATTGCCGTTCATGGCAGGTGCGGCGGGTGCGGGTGCGGACGTCAATACTTTGCAACGGATGTTCGGCGATAGTGCATCGGGGAGTGTGCGTCTGATGTTGTGGTACGAGGCGGGCACGATATTCATGCAGTCGCCCTGGCTGGGCGCAGGCCTCGGACAGTTCGCCTGGCAGCATTTCCAGCTGACACCGCTGTTGTATCCGGGCGCGATGACGGGTATGTACAACAACGCCCATAACCTGGTGCTCCAGCTCGCCGCCGAGACCGGCGTGGTCGGCGTGCTGGCGCTGCTGGGCTCTCTGGGTGCGTGGCTGTACGGTTTGCGCCGTGCACCGATGGATGCCGCGCACTGGTGGGGTTATGCGGCGACCGGCGTGCTGGCGATCCATAGCCTGCTCGAATATCCGCTGTGGTACACCTATTTCGTCGCGGTCGCTGCGGTGTTGCTGGGCGCGCTGGATCAGACCCGTTACCGGCTGGAGTTACGTAACGCGGGGCGCTTGTCGGTGGCGGCCATGCTGGTGCTGGGGTTGATGACGCTGGTACAGTTGCGCGACGGTTACCGCCAGCTGGAACAGATCGTGCGGATCAGCCCGGCTTCGGCCGATGCGGTTCAGCGCGCGCGCGACGGGCTGGTCGCGCTGCATGGCGGATCGTTACTGACACCTTATGCCGAGCTGTTCATGGGGGCGATGATTGAAGTGAACGACGAACATCTCAGGGAAAAGCTCGACCTGAATACCCGCGTGATGCGCTTCATCCCGATGAACCGGGTGGTATATCGCCAGGCGTTGCTGCTGGCCCAGGACGGGCAGCAGGAGCAGGCGCGCGCCGTGCTGGAACAGGCGTTCTGGTCGTTTCCCTCAGAGTTAGCCGCAGTGCGGTGGCTGATCGCCGGGCTGGCGGAGAAAGACCCCGCGCATTTTTCCGCTCTGCTAGAATTCGCCCTCCAAAAAGAACATGAGGCTCAGCGTGCAGTTCATCACCAGTAACATCCTCCCGATCACCCTTGCGTTGTTCAGCGGCATAATGCTGCTCTGGTCGTTCTTCGGCAACCGCATCCGCGGCATCCGCGAGGTGGATTGTCCCGCCGCACTGCAACTCGTCAACCACAGGAATGCGCTGGTGCTGGACGTGCGCGAAGACAAGGAATACCAGGAAGGCCATGTGCTGAATGCCAAACTGCTTCCGCTCGGCAAGCTGGGCGAGCGCATCGGCGAACTGGAAAAATACAAGGAGCAGCCTATAGTGGTGGTTTGCCGCAGCGGCAACCGCTCCGCAGCGGCCTGCGCCATGCTGGGCAAGCAGGGTTTTACCCAGGCCCACAACTTGGCAGGCGGCATGCTGGCGTGGCAGAAGGCCAACCTGCCGGTGGAAAGAATGGCAAAAGGAAAGAAGTGATGGCCAAAGTCGTGATGTATTGCACCGCCGTCTGCCCTTATTGTGTCAATGCCGAGCAACTGTTGCGGCGCAAGGGGGTGACGGAGATCGAAAAGATACGCGTGGACCTGCAGCCGCAACTGCGCGATGAAATGATACAGAAAACCGGGCGGCGCACCGTGCCGCAGATCTATATCAACGACACGCATGTCGGCGGTTTCGACGACATGGCGGCACTCGACCGCGCCGGCAAGCTGGACGGCCTGCTGGCGGGATAACGTAAACAGGGAACGAAGACATGACCGAAGCAACGCAAGAAAACAACCAGCCCGTGTTCAGCATGGAAAAGATCTATGTGAAGGACATCTCGCTGGAGATCCCGCATGCACCGCAGATATTCCTCGATCGCGAAAATCCGCAGATCGACGTGCAGTTGCATACCCAGGCCGCATCGGTCGAGGACGGTGTATTCGAAGTGGCGGTGACTGCCACAGTGACCGCCAAGGTTGGCGAAAAAGTGATGTTCCTGATCGAGGCCGCACAGGCGGGCATCTTCCAGGTGCGCAACGCACCGCAGGAGGAACTCGAGCCGGTTCTGGCGGTGGTGTGCCCGAACATTCTGTTCCCGTACCTGCGCGAGGTGGTGTCCGACATGTCCATCCGCGGCGGCTTCGCGCCGGTGCTGCTGAACCCGGTCAACTTCGAGGTGCTCTACCGGCAGCAGAAACAGCAGGCGCAGTCGGCGGCAACTACGGCGACCGCCCACTGAAGCGATGAGACGCCTGTTCCCGCATACCCTGCTGTTGCTGGCGCTGTCCTGCGCTGCCGGTGTCGCGCATGCCGTGGATTATGTCTCGGTCGGCGAGGAGAGCGCGATCCTTTACGACGCGCCTTCGGTCAAGGCCAAGAAGCTGTTCGTGGTGAACCGCTACATGCCGTTCGAACAGGTCGTCGCGCTGGATAGCTGGGTCAAGGTGCGCGACCGTTCCGGCGGGCTGTACTGGGTGGAAAAGCGCGTGCTGGGCAGCAAGCGCTATGTGTTCGCGCTGGTGCCGTTGCTGGATGTCCTCGCGCAGCCGGATAGCGGTGCGGCACAGGCGTTTCAGGTGCGCCAGCAGGTGGCGCTGGAATATCTCGAACCGACCGGAACCGGCTGGATCAAGGTGAAGCATCAGGACGGCAATGTCGGCTATGCGCGCAGCACCGAGGTATGGGGCGGGTAGCCGCATGAATATCGCCGTTCTCGGTGCGGGAGCATGGGGTACGGCACTCGCCATCAGCCTGGCTCCGGCGCACCGGGTCACGCTGTGGGCGCGCAACGCCGAGCAGATCGATACGATGCGCGCAGAGCGCCGCAACCAGCGCTATCTTCCGGGCATCCCCCTTCCCGGCAATCTCGAACTGAATGCGGATATTTCCGCCGCGCTGGCGGATGCCGACCTGGCTATCGTCGCCGTGCCGACCGTTGCGTTGCGTGCCACGCTGAAGTTGATTGCCAGCCACTTCCCTCTCTCTAACTCCGCTCCGCGCCCCACGGCTGGCTTTACACAGCCAGCCGACTCCGGCGGCGGGAAACATGTTTCCCGGAACCCCGCCTTCGTCCCGCAAGCGGGAGAAAGGACAAACGAGAACGGTATTGTAAAATTTCCGGGCGTGGTATGGCTATGCAAGGGCTTCGAGGCCAAGACATCGAAGCTGCCGCATCAGGTGGCGGCCGAAGTGCTGCCCGCAGGCTGGCCTTGCGGTGTGCTGTCCGGCCCCAGCTTCGCGCAGGAAGTCGCGCGCGGACTGCCCACCGCGCTGACGCTGGCTTCCGCCGACGAGGCGTTCGCACGCGGCACGGCGCAGGCGCTGCACCACGCGCACTTGCGCATCTATGCCAGCACCGACGTGGCCGGCGTCGAAGTCGGCGGCGCGGTGAAGAACGTGCTGGCGATCGCCACCGGCATCTGCGACGGGCTGGGGCTGGGCTACAACGCGCGCGCCGCCCTGCTGACGCGAGGACTGGCCGAGATCACGCGGCTGGGGCTGAAGCTCGGCGGGCACCCGGAAACCCTGAGCGGCCTGTCCGGTGCCGGCGACCTGATCCTGACCTGCACCGGCGACCTGTCGCGCAACCGGCAGGTCGGCCTGCTGCTGGCGCAGCAGCATGACCTGGCGGAGATATTGCGCCGGCTCGGGCATGTCGCCGAGGGCGTCTACACGGTGCGCGAAGTGCACCGGCTCGCCGCGCGGCTGCACGTTGCGATGCCGATCTGCGATGCGGTCTATCGCGTCATCTACGAGCACGTGCCCCCCTCGGAGGTGGCCGCCTCCTTGCTCAACCGCGCGCCGAGCTGCGAATTCGAAACATCAGGACTGAGGTACGAGTAAAAACGGTACGACGGGTCTTGCTCAGTCCTCGCCCCTCGCTCCTCCAAACCCGCATTGCCGCCAGGCTTCGAACACCGCAACGGCTGCCGCATTGGACAGGTTCAAGCTGCGGTTGTCGGGCAGCATCGGCAGACGCACGCGCTGCGCCGCATCGAACTGCGCCAGCACCCCGGCAGGCAGGCCGCGGCTTTCCGGCCCGAACAGGAAGGCGTCGCCGGCCTGATAACGTACCTGATGAAAGGGTTGCGAGCCATTGGTGGTCAGCGCGAACACGCGCGCCGCATCGAATGCCGCCATGCAATCCTGCAAGGTGTCATGCACGCGCAGTGTCGCGAACTCATGGTAATCCAGCCCGGCGCGGATGAGCTGCTTGTCTTCCAGCGCAAAGCCGAGCGGCTTGATTAAGTGCAATTGGCAGCCGGTGTTGGCGCACAGCCTGATGATATTGCCGGTGTTCGGCGGGATTTCCGGCTGGTAGAGAATCACATGGAACATGAGAAATATCCGACTAGGCTTGTCAGTGCGGGGAAAACAGGCTAATTTCCACGCCTGACACAAAATCAATCCAGGGGGGATTATGGCGCGTCCGGAGAAAGTTCGCCTGGGCGACCTGCTGGTTCAGCAGAAGCTCATATCGCAGGATCAGCTCAAGTTTGCGCTGGAGCAGCAGAAGCGTAACGGGCGCAAGCTCGGACGCGTGCTGGTGGACAATGCCTTCATCACCGAAGAGCAGATATCCGAGGCGCTCGCCAAGCAGCTCAACATCCCCTACATCAACCTCAAGTTCTACAACATCAACCTGGAGCAGGTGCGGTTGCTGCCGGAGAACCAGGCGCGGCGTTTCCGCGCCATCGTGCTGGAAGAGCGCAACGGCAAGCTGCTGGTCGGCATGGCCGACCCGACCGACCTGTTCGGGTTCGACGAGATCACCCATCTTCTGCGGCGCGACATCGACGTGGCGGTGGTCACCGAAGGTCAGTTGCTGGAGAGCATAGACCGCGGCTACCGGCGCACCGAAGAGATCACCGGCCTGGCACGCGAACTGAGCGAAGAGCTCGGCGACACCTACGTCGATTTCGGCAAGATGAGCGACATGGCCGGTTCGGAAGAAGCGCCGGTGGTCAAACTGCTGCAGACCATGTTCGACGATGCCACGCAGATCCGCGCTTCCGACATCCACATTGAGCCGCAGGAAGGCAAGCTGGTGATCCGCTTCCGCATCGACGGCGCGCTGCACTTGCAGATGGAGGCCGACAACAAGATCGCGCCCGCGCTGGTGTTGCGCCTCAAGCTGATGTCCGGCCTGGACATCTCCGAGAAACGCCTGCCGCAGGACGGCCGTTTCCACGTGCGGGTGCGCGAACAGGGCGTAGACGTGCGTATCGCCACCTGCCCCACGCAGAACGGCGAATCGGTGGTGATGCGCCTGTTGCGCCAGGACGGCGGGATGGCCTCGCTGGATGCGCTGGGGATGCCGCCGGAGATGCTGAAGCGCTTCCGCGAGATCATCCGGCGCAGCAACGGCATGGTGCTGGTCACCGGGCCGACCGGCAGCGGCAAGACCACCACGCTGTATGCGGCGCTGGCCGAGATCAACACCATCGAACAGAAGATCATCACGGTCGAAGACCCGGTGGAGTATCGCCTGCCCGGCATCAACCAGGTGCAGGTCAACGAGAAAATCGACCTGACTTTTTCACGCGTGCTGCGTTCCGCGCTGCGCCAGGACCCGGACGTGATCCTGGTCGGCGAAATGCGCGACGCCGAGACCGCGCAGATCGGCCTGCGTGCGGCGATGACCGGCCATCTGGTGTTCTCCACCCTGCATACCCGCGATGCCGCCGGCACCCTGTTCCGGCTGGTGGACATGGGCACGCCGCGCTTCATGGTGGCCTCGTCGGTGCAGGCGGTGGTCGCGCAACGGCTGTTGCGGCGCGTATGCGAAAGTTGCAGCGAAGTGCACGAGCCGACCCCGCAGGAAAGCGAGTGGCTGAAGACCGAAGGTGTCCTGGCCGATGAATGGGGCAAGCTGCTGCACGGGCGCGGCTGCTCGCATTGCAACGGTACCGGCTACCGCGGGCGCATGGGCGTGTACGAGATGCTGGAAATGGGGCGCGAGATGGTGGAGGCGGCCGCGCACGACAGCGCCACCCACTTCATGCAGGTGGCGCGCCAGCATATGCGCGGCAGGGCCATCCTCGACCATGCACTGGAACAGATGAAGCAGGGGCGCACCACGGTCGGCGAAGTGATGCGCATCAGCAATCAAGTGGAAGAGTAACGTGGCGGTATTCGCCTACAAAGGGCGCAACGGGCGCGGCGACCTGGTGGAAGGCACGCTGGACGGCGACGACAGCGGTGCCGTTGCCGACCAACTGGTCAGGATCAGCGTCACGCCGATCGAGATCAGGCCGTTCCGCGGCATCGGCGGCGGCGCGCAAGGCAAGTCCTGGTTCAAGCGGCTGTTTACCGAAAAACCCATCACCCCGATGGATCTGCAGCTGTTCAGCCGCCAGATGTACACGCTGCTCAAGGCGGGTGTGCCGATCATGCGCGCGCTGGCCGGCTTGCAGGAGTCGGCGCAGAGCCCGGCGTTCGCGGCGGTGCTGCTGGATCTGCGCGAGAGCCTGGACAGCGGCCGCGAGCTCAGCAGCGCGATGCGCCGCCATCCGAAGATATTCTCGCCGTTCTATGTCAGCATGGTGCAGGTCGGCGAAATGACCGGCATGCTGGACGAGACCTTCATCCGGCTGTACGACTACCTGGAATTCGAGCGCGACATGCGCGAGCGCATCAAGACCGCGATGCGCTACCCCAGCTTTGTGATCATTGCCATGGCGATCGCCATCGTCATCATCAATCTGTTCGTGATTCCCGCCTTCGCCAAGGTCTATGCGGGCTTCCACGCCGAGCTGCCGGCCATCACCAAGATGCTGATCGGTTTTTCCGGCTTCATGGTGAATTACTGGGCGCTGATGCTGGCGATGCTGATCGGCGCGATGATGGCGTTCCGTTTCTACATCAACACCGTGGATGGGCGCTACAACTGGGATAGATATAAATTCAAGCTCCCGGTCGTCGGCCCTATCATTTTCAAGGCTACCCTGTCGCGTTTCGCGCGCAGCATGGCGCTCTCTTTCAAGAGCGGCATGCCCATCCTGCAAGGCATGAACGTGGTCGGCATGGTGGTGGACAATGAATTCATGCGCAGCCGCATCGAGCAGATGCGCGACGGCGTCGAGCGCGGCGAAAGCATCCTGCGTACCGCGGTTGCCGCAGGCGTGTTCAATCCGGTGGTGTTGCAGATGATCGCCGTCGGCGAGGAAACCGGCGACATGGACGGCATGATGCTCGAGGTCGCCGAGATGTACGAGCGCGAAGTTCAATACGAAGTCGCAACCCTTAGCTCCAAGATTGAGCCCATCCTGATAGTCGCACTTGGCATCATGGTGCTGATCCTGGCGCTCGGCGTGTTCCTGCCGATGTGGGACCTGGGCAAAGCGGCGATGCATAAATGAGGATGCAGGATCGAGGGCCGAGAATCGTGCTCCCCTCTCACGCTCGCGGGAGAGGGGTTGGGGGAGAGGGTAATTCCCCAATCCTCGCTCCTCGCTCCTCTAAAGGATTCACCCTGCTCGAACTGATCGTCGTCATCGCCATCATCGTGGTGCTGATGGGCGCCTTCCTCAATCGTGCGCTGTTCTACCAGGAGCAGGCCGAGAAGACGGCGATGGAGCAGGTGGCCGGCAGCATACAAAGCGCGCTGACCCTGCAATACGGACAGATCATCACGCGCGGCAAACCTTCCGACATCGACGCGCTGGAGCAGGATAACCCGATGAACTGGATGCAGAAGAAACCGGCCAACTATGCCGGCGAGTTCTACGATCCCATGCCGCTGGCGGTGGCTTCCGGCAACTGGGTGTTCGACCTCAAGTCGCGCGAGCTGGTCTATGTCCTGAATAATGCCAACTACTTCAAACCGGGGCGGGACGGCAAGCGATGGATACGTTTCCGCGTGACAGCGAGCCGCGAGCCTTCGCCCCTGCCTTCGTTGCAGGATGCGCCACCGGAACTGACCGGCCTGAGCTTCGAGCCGGTCGAACCATATGCGTGGTTTTGAGGCGTGCCATCCCCGTCCCATACCGGCTATCTCCTGATTAGCGGGAGTTTCCCCCGCGTTTTCCCTGACGAAATGGCCGGTTTTGATGTTGCGCAATCTCAGGACTTTGCCTATAGTCAGGGAAATCTCGGGGTTCGTGCCGCGCCCGATGTGCGGCAAGCCATGCCGGAATTTTTGATTGTCGGATTTGTCGGGGCGGCGGCCTCCAAACAGGGGAGAGTGAAATGAGCAAACAGGCGGGTTTTACACTGATTGAGCTGATCATGGTCATCGTGATTCTGGGTATTCTGGCTGCAACGGCATTGCCGAAGTTCGTGGATTTGTCTGATGATGCCCAGGATGCGGCTACCCAGGGTGTGGCAGGCGCGCTGGCTTCCGCCGGCACGATCAATTTTGCGACCTGCTCGTTGCGCGGCGCCAGCGGCGTTGACTGTACCTTGACCTCCGGTGTGCTCTGCAGCACGGTGGCAGCCGCCATCCTCGAGGGTGGCGTGCCTGGTGGTTATGCGGTAACCGGCGATATTCCGAGCTGCAGCGTGGATACCTCGCCTGCAACATCTGCAGTCGCCGTCACCGTACCGGCGATCTAATCAGGTTGCTACGCGGGATGGGTTGAGCTTGCGATACCTATCATCGCAATCGACAGGGGAGGCTTCGGCCTCCCTTGTTTTTCGTCCGCCGTTTACGCTTTTTGCTACACTGTGCTTCTATCTGAAGCAACTCTGAAGGGTATAGGGCATGTGCACCCGCTATGCGCCGAGGACGCCGCCATGAGGACAAAAAACAGGACTGAGGGGCGAGTGCTGAGTTGTAGGAGCGGCGGTAGCCGCGAAGAATACGGTGGCCTGGCGAGGATATCGCGCCTTCCGGCGCTCCTACGGGGGTATCGCTCAAACGGTTTCACCTTGGTCGAGATGATCATGACCATAGTCATCGTCGGCATCCTTGCGGTATTCGTCGCGCCGCGCTTCTTCGACAACAACGTGTTCCAGTCGCGCGGTTTTGCCGATCAGGTACGGGCCTCGTTGCGCTATGCGCAAAAAGTAGCCATCGCGCAGCACCGTTTCGTCTGCGCGACATTCACCGGCAACAGCATCGCGTTGTCCACCGGCGCGACCGCAGCCTGCGGCACCCCCCTGCAATCGCTGAGCGATGGTTCCGCTTATGTCATCAACGCGCCGTCCGGCATCACTTTCGCTTCTACGCCGAGCGATTTCAGTTTCGATGCGCTGGGCAAGCCATCCGCCGGGCAGACCGTCAATGTCGCGGGTGCAACGGGCAGCATTACCATCGAGGCGGAGACCGGTTATGTGCACTAGCGCCGGATCGAGGGGTGCGCTACGGCGGCTCGGTCTTCAGGCGGGCATCAGCCTGATCGAACTCATCATGTTCATCGTCATCGTCAGCGTCGCGCTGGCCGGCATCCTGCTGGTGATGAACGTCACCACCAAAAGCAGCGCCGACCCGCTGGTTCACAAACAGGCGCTGGCGATTGCGGAATCGCTGCTGGAAGAAGTCGAACTGATGCCGTTCACCTACTGTGATCCGGACGATGCGAATGCGGCGACAGCGACTTCGACTGGCGACTGCGCCACCGAGGAGGGGATTGGAGTTGAAAACGACATATCGAGGTATGACACCGATTTCCCGTTCGACAACGTCAGCGATTACCACGGCTTCACCATGAATTCCGGCAATGGCGGTATCAGGGACATCACCAACACTGAGGTGGCGGCATTGAGCGGCTATTCCGCCAGCATCGATGTCTCGGCCAGCGATCTGCCCAATGTGACGGCAGGCGATTCCCTGCTCATCAAGGTGACGGTGACCGGCCAGGACGGGCTACCGGTAGTGGTCGAAGGCATGCGCACCCGCTATGCGCCGAGGGCGATACCGTGAAGATGAAAAGCGGGGCTGAGGGACGAGGGCTGAGTTGTAGGAGCGGCGGCAGCCGCGAAGAATACGGAGGCTTGGCGAGGGTATCGCGCCTTCCGGTGCTCCTACGAGGGTATCGCTCAAAAGGTTTTACTCTCGTCGAGATGATCATGGTGATCGTCATCACCGGCATCATCGGCGGCATGGTGGCGGTATTCCTCAAGGCGCCGATACAGCAATACATGGATGTGGCGCGCCGCGCCGACATGACCGACATCGCCGATACTGCGCTGCGCCGCATCACGCGCGACGTGCGCCTGGCACTACCGAACAGCGTGCGGGTCGCCGGCACGTGCGACGGCAGCGCTACCTGCTTCCTCGAATTCCTGCCCGCGCCCAGCGGCGGACGCTATCGTTCCGGTGCGGGAGGCGCGGCGGGTTGCACTGCGACCGCGGGCGGAGAGGGCGAGCTGCTGGATTTCACTGTGGCCGACGACTGTTTTGGGGTGCTGGGGCCGATGCCCACGGTTGCGGCGGGCGACCAGATCGTGGTGTACAACCTCGGCATTCCCGGCGCGGATGCCTATGCGGGCGACAACCGCACCGCCTATGGGTCGAGCGCCGCACCCATCATCAATATCACCACCAAACAGTTCCCGTTCGATTCGCCAAGCCGCCGTTTCCATGTGATCTCCACGCCCGTCAGCTATGTCTGCGACGGCGCGGGAACATTGTGGCGTTATTGGGGTTATGACATTCAGGATGCGCAGACGAAGACGGATTCCGTCGCCGAACTGGAGGCGCTCACCGGTGTGCAGAAGGCACGGCTCGCAACCAGCGTCGGCAGTTGCAGCTTCACCTATGACGCCAACGTGGTGGCGCAGCGCTCCGGACTGGTGACCATGCACCTCGCCATCACCGAAGACGGCGAAACGGTCACGCTCTACAATGCGGCGCATGTGAGCAACCAGCCATGATGAAGAACAGCAGGATTCGGGAATCAGTTCGTGTAGGTTGGGTGGAGCGTAGCGATACCCAACAAAGAGCCGCCACCATTGCATCAGCTGATGGGTATCGCTACGCTCCACCCATCCTACGGGTTCAGACTCAATCCATGTTCCTCGCACCTCGCTCCTCGAAAGGCTTCAGCCTCATCTCCGCCATCTTCCTGCTGGTGGTGATCGCCGCGCTCGGCACGTTCGCGGTGACGCTGTCCACCACCCAGCAGCAGAGCGCCGCGCTGGACGTGATGGGGGCGCGCGCCTATCAGGCGGCGCGGGTGGGTATCGAGTGGGGCGCGTATCAGGCGTTGCCGAATTCTGCTGTCGGATTTGCCGCCGACTGTCGGGCTGGCGCGACCAGCCAGCAAGTCACCCCCTTGCCTAACACGCTGTCCGGGTTTACTGTCAACGTCGGGTGCAGTTCGACCGCGCATAGCGAAGCCGCCGCAACGGTCACGGTGTATCAGTTGACCTCCACCGCGACGCAGGGCACGGTGGCGACGCCGAACTATGTCGAGCGCGAGATTCGCGTGACCATCGGGCAATAGCGCCGGGCGCTTGCAAGCGGGATGTGTCCGTTGCCACGCAGGATAGGGAGGATGGGATGAACAAGACGATGGAGATGTTTTTCCGGAAAACTGCAAAAGCCTGGCTGGCGCTGGTTTTTCTTGTTCCCATGTTTTGTGCCGTGCAGAATGCCGCTGCCGCAATCGCATACGAGTCATCGAGCCAGACCATCGGCACCAACGGCTCGCCGCGCACCATCAATATCCCCATCCCGACGGGAACCGTCGCCGGCAATCTCCTGGTCGCCACCCTCTCGGTGCGCTGGTATCAGGCAACCGTGACGCCGCCCGCGGGATGGACCACTCTGATCCAGGACACCCCGCAGTCGAGCGGAGCCGCCACCTGCAACTCGGGAACCACGGCGGGCATCCGGCTGCTGAGCTACTACAAGGTGGCGGACGCCGGCGAGACGGCGCCGACCTTCACCTATTCATCCAACTGCGCTGACGATGGCTTCGCCGCCGCCGGCATGCTGCGTTTTTCCGGCGTGGATACGACCAGCCCCATCATCACCTCGGCGGAAGCGACCACGGGAAGCAGTACCTCCCATCAGGCACCCAGCGTCAGTTCCGGCACCGAGACCGACTTCATGCTGGTCACGGTGCATGCCTACGGCAGCTCGCGCTCATGGACCACCAGCCCGACCGGCATGACGGAGCGCGTGGATCAGCGCTCCTATAACGCCAACAATGTGCTGGGGTGCAACCTCGGCGTGTTCACGCAATCCATTGCCGCGGCCGGCGCGACCGGGACGCGCACCGCGATAGGCGAGGCTGATGCGGATAATGGCGCGACCCAGAGCATCCTGTTGCGCAAGGCAACAAGCAACATTGATCTCGCGCTCGCCATGACGCGCAACGGCAATCTGGTGCCCGGCTCAAATGCCTCCTATACCTTGAATGTGAGCAATAGCGGTTCGGCGACCGAGCCCGGCCCGATCACGGTCAGCGGCACCCTGCCCGCCGGGTTGAGCTATGTCTCCGGCACGGGCACCGGCTGGTCATGCTCTGCGGTCGGGCAAGTCGTGACCTGCACGCGCACGGGAACCCTCGCGGGCGGCGCGAATGCGTCGTCCCTGTTGCTGACCGTTGCCGTTGCAAGCGGCACAACGGGTGCCGTCACAACTACCATGACGGTCTCCGGTACGGGGGGCGATGATAGCGCTGCGAACGATAGCGCCAGCGATACCTATACCATCCTGCCGTCGCCCTATGCCTATTACGCGCTCGACGAGGCCAGCTGGACCGGCAGCACTGCCGACGAGGTCATCGACAGCAGCGGCAACAACCGGCATGCCGACACCATGGGCGCCGTCTCTACCTCGGCAGCGCCGGCTTCGGGACTGAAGCCGGACACCTGTCGCGCCGGCGAAGTGCCCAATGGCGCGAACCTCGGCATCGACACTAAGCTTGATGTCAATACCGAGATCGGCAACGCCGGCACCATCGCGTTCTGGTACAAGAGCAACACGGCATGGAACGATGGCACCGACCGCATGCTGTTCGATGCATCGAACGATCTGGGCGGCGGAGATAAGCACTTCTACCTGGTCAAGGGCGACGCTGGCGAAATCCGGTTCGGACTGGAGGATGACACCGACGATAATGAGCGCATCGATACCGGCGGGAATTCTTTTTCGGCCGGTGCATGGCATCACATCGCGGTCACCTGGTCCTGGGCTGCCGGCAGAATGCGGCTGTATCTGGACGGTGTCGAACAGGACAACACCGGCATCAACGATGCCATCGGAAATTATGCCGATCTCTGGTTCGGCGCCACTCATTCGGGGATAACAGGTGGCGACACCGATTTCACGACCAATTCGGCCAACGGCACTTTCGACGAGATCAAGATATACAACAGCGCGTTGAGCGCAAGCGAGATCGCGGCGTTGAAGGATGAAACGCATGCCTGCACCAGCATCGATCATCTGCGTATCGAACACACCGGCAGCGGCGTGACCTGCACGCCGACCACGCTGACGGTGAAGGCCTGCGAGGATGCCGCCTGTTCGTCGCCATACACCGGCGGGGTGACGGGTACGCTGACGGCGAGCGGGACGCCGACGGTGAACTGGGTGGGCGGTGCGGATTTCAGCATCGGCGCTTCGGGTTCGGTGACCAAGGATGTGCATGTCACCACGGCGGGGACGGTGACCTGGGGTGCGACCTCCTTGTCGCCTGCGCCTTCCAATGCCACGGCGTGTTACATCGGCGCGACGGCCTCGTGCGACTTCACGGCGGCGCTGGCCGGCTTCCTGTTCAATGTGCCGGACCATGTCTCCGATACCCAGCAGAACATCACCGTCAGCGCCGTCAAGCAGGCGGACAACAGCCTGTCCTGCGTCCCGGCCTTCAAAGACAGCAGCAAGACCGTCAGTTTCGCCTGCACCTACAGCAATCCGGCGAGCGGTACTTTGCCGGTGACGGTAGGCGGCAGCGCGATCTCGTGCAGCTTGGGCGGGGACGTGAGCCTCAGTTTCGACGCCACGGGTGTCGCCAGCACCACCGTGCGCTATGCCGATGTCGGCCAGATCGCTCTGACGGCGAGCTACACCGGCAGCGGTGACAGCGCCGGGCTGGTGATGACGGGCAGCGACCCGTTTATCGCGGCGCCGGCCTCCTTTTCCGTCACCGGCGTCACCGCCGGGCCGATCAAGGCGGGCAACGATTTCAGCGCCAGCGTCACCGCGCTGAACGCATCGGGCAACGCGACGCCGAATTTCGGCAACGAGACCTCACCGGAAGGTGTGACGCTGACCCCGACGCTGGTCTCTCCGGTGGGTGGCAACAATCCCGCGCTGGGCAACGGCGTGATTGCGGGCACTGCGTTCAGCAACGGTGTCGCGGCACTAACCAGCCTGAACTGGGGCGAGGTCGGCAACATCACGCTGGGTGCCGCGCTGACCGGCGGCAGCTATCTCGGCTCGGGGCTGAATGCGACCGGCACCAGCGCCACGGTCGGCGCATTCATCCCGGATCATTTCAGCACCGAGATCGTGCTGGCTTCCAATGTGCCGATGCCCTGCCCGACCGGATTGACCTGCCCGACCGCCTATGACGGGTTTATCTATTCCGGTCAGCCGTTCAGCGTGCGGGTGACCGCGCTGAATCTGGGCGGCGGCACCACGACCAACTACGACGGCACGCTGGGTTTTTCCAAGGATGTCACGCTGGAGGCGCGGGATGCGCTGGGGGCAGAGGACATCCCAGGGACGCAGAATCCGGGCGGTGGCACACTGGCGAACAATGCCATTGCGGCGGCAGATTTCAGCGCGGGCGTGGCGACCACGGCCACACCGACCTATACCTTTGCGGCGACCACCGCGCCGACCGACATCTATCTGCGCGCGAAGGATACGGACGCCAGTTCGCTGCGCACGATCCCGGCAACTTCGGTCGAAGGCGGGGTGAAGGTGGTGAACGGGCGCATCAAGATCGCCAACGCGCACGGTTCCGAAGTGCTGCCGCTGCCGATGACCGCGACGGTACAGTATTACAACGGCAGCAACTGGGTCACCAGCGCGACGGACAGCGTGAGCAGCCTGACGCTGGCCGATGGCAGTTACCAGCGCAAGACCGGCGGCGCATGGACAGTGACGCCACCGTCCGGCAGTTCGGTATCGGCGGGCGTGTTGAACTACACACTGTCCAGCAGCGGCGGAACCGGCAGTGTGGACATCTCGGCGACCATACCGGCTTGGTTGCCCGGCAACACCGGACGCGCCACCTTCGGCGTGTACAAGGGCAACAACGAGTTCATCTACCTGCGCGAAAACTACTAAAACGGCAAAGCCGTTTTAGTAGTTTCAGTGAAGGCTCGCGCGAAGCGCGTTACGCCGGAACTAAAACTACTGATGCGGCTTGGCTGTTTTCTGTAGGAGCGCCGGAAGGCGCGATAAATGCCCTGATTGCGCCTTCCGGCGCTCCTGCAAGTTTCAAGCGGTTCTCAGGATAACAAGAATGCCCGGTAATCCCCCGATTAGCGGCCATTTCGTCCGTGTTTTCCATGATGTAAATCAATTGACAGCGATGGGGTGTTAATTTAACTTCGAGCGGAATTATGGTAGTCCTGCGCCCCCTTTCCTTGTTCAAGCAAAAATCCCGCGATGCAGGCTGGTTTGCCGTCTGTCCCGGCGAGCATGGCGTCCATCTGGCGCAAGTCCAGTTCATCGGGGCGATGCCCAAGGTGGTGCGCTGCGAATATCACGAGACCGGCACGGTATCGTCCGCCGCGCTGGAGAAGCTGCGCCGCGAAGCGAACATCAGTGCCCATGCCTTTACCACCCTGCTGGCGCCGGGCGAATACCAGATGCTGCTGGTCGAGGCGCCCAATGTCCCTGCGAACGAGCTGAAGACCGCGATCCGCTGGAAGATCAAGGACGGGCTGAATTACCACATCGACGATGCCACGGTGGACGTGTTGCAGATTCCCTCCAACAAGTACGGCTCGGATCGCGTGCAGTCCCTGTATGCGATCGCGGCGGCGAATACCACCATCCAGAAACGCATCGCGCTGTTCGAGCAGGCGCGGCTCAACCTGGAAGTGGTCGACATCCCGGAGATGGCGCTACGCAACATCGCCGCGCTATTCGAGCAGGATGACCGCGCGCTGGCACTGCTGACGTTCAACGATAACGGCGGGCTGATGGTCTTCACTTCGGGCGGCGAGCTGTTCCTGTCACGGCGCATGGATATCACGTCCGGGCAGTTGCAGGATGCCGACGAGAACCAGCGCCGGCAGTACCATGACCGCATCGAGCTGGAGTTGCAGCGTTCGCTGGATTATTTCGACCGCCAGTTCAACCACATCCCCGTGAGCCGTGTGCTGGTGAGCGTGCCGGACGGCGGCGGGCTGGCGGCGTTCCTCGTCAAGGCGATCGACTCCAGGGTGGAGAAACTGGATCTGTCTCAGGTGATGGATATCGGCGAAGTTCCCGCGCTTGCCGGGACCGACTTTGCGGCGAACGCCTTGCTGGCGCTGGGTGCGGCGATGCGTCAGGAGGATCTCGCGCTATGAGCCAGCAGATCAACCTGTTCAACCCGATTTTCATGAAGCAGCGCAAGTATTTCTCGCTGCTCGCCATGCTCCAGGCGCTGGGGTTGATCGTGCTCGGTTCGTTCGCGTTCTACGGTTATGCGCGCTATCAGGTCGGGCAACTCGAAAAGCAGTCGGCGGAGAGCGTCAAGCGCTACAGCGCCGAGCAGGCGCGCCTGACGCGCTATACCGCCGAGTTCTCCCCGCAGAAGGCCAACCGCGCGCTGCAGGAGGAGGTGCAGCGGCTGGAGTTGCTGCTGACCGAGCAGGCCGAACTGGTCGAGACGCTGAAATCCGGCGCGGTGGGCAATACCACCGGCTATTCCGGGTACATGCGCGCTTTTGCGCGCCAGGTGGTGCCGGGGCTATGGCTGACCGGTTTCCGCGTGACCGGCGATGCGACACAGATCAGCCTGAGCGGTGGGGTGATGCAGCCTGAGCTGCTGCCTGCCTACATTCGGCGCCTGGGTAGGGAAGAAGTCATGCAGGGCAAGAGTTTCTCGACCCTGCAAATGCAGCAGGCCAAGGTCGACCCTGCGGACAAGGGCGCGGCCGCGCCGCGCTACGTCGAGTTCGCCATATATTCCTCCCCCGAGAGCGAGGCCGGAAAATGAAGCGCTACTGGGAGCTGGCCTGCAACAGGATAGACGAACTGTCGCTACGCGAGCGCGTGATGGTCTTTGCGGCGGTCGCCTTCGTGGTCGTCGCGCTGCTCAATGCGTTGCTGCTCGACCCGCTGCTGGCAAAGCAGAAGACGCTGGCGGCGCAGGTGATACAGCAGCAGGAAAAGGCCAAGGAATTGCAGGGCCAGGTGCAGGCGACGCTGCAAGCGATGCGCGACGACGAGCATTCGCCGCTGCGCCAGCGCATCGCGCAATTGCGCGCGCAACAGGCGGAGCAGGACGGCTATCTGCAAAGCCGCCGCGACCGGCTGATCCCGCCGGACGAGATGGCCGGCCTGCTGGAGCAGGTGCTGAACAGGAACGGCAGGCTGCAGCTGGTCGCGCTGAAGACCTTGCCGGTGGGGCTGCTGATTCCACCCAGGGACAAGACCGCCGCGAATGCGCAGGCGGGCGGCAGCCAGCGCCAGATTTTCAAGCACGGCGTGCAGATCACCGTGCGCGGCAGCTATCCCGACCTGCTGCAATACCTGACCGCGCTGGAAAACATGCAGGCGCAGATGTTCTGGGGCGAGGCGGTCATGAGCGTGGAGCAGTATCCTTCCGCGACGCTTACGCTGACTCTTTACACCCTGAGCATGGACAAGACATGGCTTACCGTATGAGAACTTTTCCGGTCGCCCTGATCTGCGCCGCAGCCAGCCTGTTTGCGGCGTCTGCCGGTGCGGAAGACTTGCCCGACCCGACCCGTCCGCCCGCGCTGCTCGCCGCGCCCGGCGCTGCGGAAGCGCAGCCGGCGGGATTGCAGTCCATCATCATCTCGAAGACCCGCCGCGCAGCGATCATCGACGGTGAAACCGTTGAATTGAGGGGTAAACATGGCGATGCAAAGTTGATTAAAGTCGACGAGGGCAGTGTAGTGTTGCAAGGTCCGCAGGGGCGGCAAGTGTTGACCCTGTTTCCGGAAGTGAAAATGGCCGTCAGGAAAGCGCCTGCGGGCAAGGCGCAGCCGGATAGGCAGAAGAGTGTCCCGGCAGCAAGCAAGGAGAAGAGATGAGGGGTCTGTGTTGGCTGGGTGCGATGCTGTTGCTGGCGGGTTGTGCCGCGCCTGCCAGCCGCCCTCCGGCGGCAGACGCCATCCAGCGTGAAATGGATCAGGCCGTGCAGGAAAGTGCGCGACCGAGCAAACCCGGGGAGGTGAGCAACGCATTGCTGCCGCCGTTGACGGCAGAGATGCCCAGGGTGGAGAACAAGCCGCTGGAAACGAAGTTCGACCTGGCGGTGAACAATACCGCCGCCCAGCAGGTGTTCATGGCCATCGTGTCCGGCACGCGCTACAGCATGCTGCTGCATCCGGAAGTGGCCGGTTCCATTTCGCTGAACCTCAAGGATGTGACCGTGTTCGATGCGCTGGAAGCGATCCGCGAGATGTACGGCTACGACTACAAAGTGGACGGCACGCGCATTTACATCCAGCCGCTGACCCTGCAAACGCGAATCTTCCAGGTCAATTATCTGACGGGGCGGCGGGCGGGGACTTCGTCGCTGCGCGTGACCTCCGGTTCCGTGTCGGATAGCTCGACGGGCGGTACTTCGACCGCCGGCACGACCACTCCTGCCAGCACCAGCACGGCCCAGGATAGCAGCAAGGTGACGATGACCAGCAGCGCCGATTTCTGGACCGAGCTGGGCCAGTCGCTGAACGCCATCGTGGGTAGCGAGCAGGGCCGTAGCGTGGTGATCAGCCCGATGTCCGGCGTGATCGTGGTGCGCGCCATGTCTGACGAGATGAAGAACGTCACGGCGTATCTCAAGGCATCGCAGCTTTCCATTGAGCGTCAGGTGATCCTCGAAGCCAAGATCGTCGAGGTGCAGTTGAATGACGGGTATCAGTCCGGGGTGAACTGGGGGGCGTTCCGGAACGGTGCCAACAGCCATATTTCCATCGGACAGGGAGCCGCAGGCAGTACCCTGTCCGCGGGTGGCGCGACCGCCAGTGCATTGACCAACAGTGCATTGTCGTCGACCCCGGGAAGCAACTTCAATCCGACCACGGATGGCACTCTCTTGCCGAAGGGTGCTGCTACGGCAGTGGCAGGTTCTCTCTTTGGCCTTGCCTTCCAGACCAGCAATTTCGCCGCGCTGCTGAACTTCCTCGAGTCGCAGGGCAATGTGCATGTGCTGTCCAGCCCGCGCATCGCCACCCTGAACGGGCAGAAGGCAGTGCTCAAGGTCGGCACGGACGAATTCTTCGTGACCAACGTCTCGACCACCACCACGACCGGTACCGCGACCACCTCCACGCCGAGCGTGACACTGCAGCCGTTCTTCTCCGGTATCGCGCTCGACGTGACGCCGCGCATCGACCAGAACAACGAGATCATTCTGCACATCCATCCGTCGGTGAGCCTGGTGTCCACCGTGACCAAGACGGTCGATACCGGCTCGGGCGGTACGCTGACCTTGCCGCTGGCCTCCAGCTCGGTTTCCGAGACCGACAGTATCGTGCGTGCCCGCGACGGCCAGATCGTGGCGATCGGTGGGCTGATGCGCCAGGCGACCTTCGACGACCAGTCCGGGCTGCCCGGCCTGCCCAAGGCGGTGTTCGGCCAGACCAACAAGCGCAACGAGAAGCGCGAACTGGTGATCCTGCTCAAGCCCACCGTGGTGGACAGCGACAAGGACTGGTCGGACGACATCACACAGAGCCGCGACCGCTTCAGCAGCATGGCGAGCCCGACCGTCAGGCAGTGAGATGTACCTGCAGCACTTCGGCCTGCGGGAAGCGCCATTCAGCCTGACACCTGACACCAGTTTCTTTTTCGCCTGCTCCACCTATCAGGAGGCGCTCAACACCCTGCTGGTGGCGGCGCGCAACGGCGAGGGTTTCATCAAGATCACCGGCGAAGTGGGCAACGGCAAGACCCTGCTGTGCCGCAAGTTCCTTGCCACGCTGAACCAGGGGCGGCAATCCACCACGCTGATCGGCACGCAGGATCAGACGGCGGATACGCATGCCGCGCCGCTGTTCGTCACCGCCTACATCCCCAACCCCTACCTCGAACCGAAGAGCCTGCTGCATGAGCTGGCGGCCGAGTTCCGCGTCCCGCTGGAAGCGGAAGCGGACCAGCACGAGTTGCTGAAGAACCTGACGCAGGCCCTGCTGGAATGCGCGCACACCGGGCAGCGCGCGCTGGTGTGCCTGGACGAGGCGCAGGCGATGCCGCTGGAGAGCCTGGAAGTGCTGCGCCTGTTGACCAACCTGGAGACCGAGAAGCGCAAGCTGTTGCAGGTGGTGCTGTTCGGCCAGCCGGAACTGGACGAGCGGCTGCGCCATCATTCGGTGCGCCAGCTGCGCCAGCGCATCAGTTTCCAGTATGAATTGCGGGGGCTGAGCAGGGAAGAGCTGGAGCAATACTTGCGTCACCGGCTGTCGGTGGCCGGGTTCGCCGGCGGAACGCTGTTCAGCAATGGTGCGGTCGGCAAATTGCACCGCGTCAGCGGCGGCACGCCCAGACTGGTCAACATCATCGCCCACAAGGCGCTGATGCTGGCTTTCAGCGAAGGACGGCAGACGGTGCTGGCGAAACATGTGAGCGATGCCGCCGCGGATACGCCGGAAGCGCGCCGCGACGGGCTGTCGACAATGCTGTGGCTGGCGGCTGCGGTTGCCGTCGCCGCATCGGCGGCAGTGTGGATGACGCAGCAGTGAGCGTCATCAACCAGGTACTCAATCAGCTCGACCAGCGCGGCGCACCACCCGTGCCGGAGCAGGCCATGGTGCGCGCCGTGCCGCCCCGCAGGCGCAGTCTCACCGCGCCATTGCTGGCGCTGGCGCTGGCGCTGGCGACCGGAGCCGCCGTACGGCAATGGTCGCAGACATACAACCCGGACGCGCCGGCGCAAAGCGTTGTGTCACATCGGGCGGCAGCGGTTGCCCCGGTTCCCTCGGTTCCCGTACCGGCACTTGCCCCGGCAGCACTTCCGCCCGAATTATCCTCTCCGGTCTCGCGGCTCAGCGTCGAACTGGCGGTGCCGCCGCCAGTTGTCCCGTCCGAGGTAAAGGATGCAAAGGACATGAAAGGTACGAAGGATCGCATCATGCCGAGCCTGGCAGCGGCGACGCAGCCCGCCAAAGAACAGGGCAGGGCGATGCCGCTCGCTCCGGCGAGTGTGCCGGCCCCTGCCCAAACAGAGGTCGGCGAATTGCCGATGAAGCGGATCAGCCCCGCGCAACTGGCGGACATGGAATTCCGCAAGGCGGCGGCATTGATGCAGCAAGGGCGTGTGGCCGATGCGATCAGCGGTTACGAGACGGCGTTGCAACTGGATGCCGGCTATCAGGCGGCACGTCAGGCGCTGGTGGCCTTGTTGCTGGAAGGCAAGCGTAATGCGGATGCCGAGCGCGTGTTGCACGATGGCCTGATGGCCAGGCCGGAACAGACGGGATTCGCCATGCTGCTGGCGCGCTTGCAAGTGGAACGCGGCGCGCTCGACCAGGCGGTCGCGACACTGGAAAAATCCTTGCCTCAGGCCGGTTCGCAAGGCGATTACCATGCTTTCTTGGGGGCGTTGCTGCAACGCCAGGGGCACCACGATGAAGCGATCGGCCATTACCGGATCGCGCTGCAACAGGTGCCGGGCAACGGCATCTGGCAGATGGGCTACGGCATCTCGCTCCAGGCCGCGCAACGCGGTGCGGAAGCCAAGGAAGCGTTCGGGCGCGCGCTCGAATCAGGAATGCTCACGCCGGAATTACAAGCGTTCGTGCAGCAAAAGCTCAAGGAGTTGTAGGAGCGGCGGTAGCCGCGAAATACGGTAGCCCGGCGGAAATCTCGCGCCTTCCGGCGCAGGGCGTGATCGTAGAAACCCCGTTGCCAGCAAAGGATGCCCGGTGTGTTTCGGTAGCGGTTGACAGCCTTGGATGCTCTGGCCTTGAAATCGCCTATGAGACGGGAGAGATCACCGGATTCCAGTTGCAACAGCCAATGCAGGTGATCTGGCATGAGAACGAAGGCGAGAGTTTTGCAGCGCCCCAGTTCGTCGCAGCGATGCAATTCTCGGATGGACAGGCGGGCGAGAGCGAGATCGGCAAAAAGAGGGTGGCGCTGGTGAGTGACGGTGGTGGTCAGGTAGATCAGACCGGGTTCTGAATGACGTCCTCGGCAGAAGCCGCCAAGAATGTTCAAGGAGTTGTAGGAGCGGCGGCAGCCGCGAAGAATGCAGCAGGCCGGCGGGGTTATCGCGCCTTCCGGCGCTCCTACTCCCCATCCTTGTCAGTCTGTATGTCGAGCTTTTTCATCTTCTCCCACAGGTTCTTGCGGCTGATGTCCAGTGCGGCGGCGGTGTTGCCGAGGTGCCACTGGTTGCGTTCCAGCGTTTGCAGGATGAACCTGCGCTCGCATTCGCGCAGGTAGGCGGCGAGGTTGCCGCTGCCGGCGGGCGCTTCGCCGTGAACTGTATCTGCCGCGCCATGATGCCCGTCGTCGAAGAATGCGTCCGGCCCCAGCGCGGGATGCGGCGACATGATGCAGGCGCGCTCGATGCTGTGCTTGAGTTCGCGTAGGTTGCCGGGCCAGGCATAGTCGAGCAGGGCGCGTTCGGCGGAAGGCGTCAGCGAGCGTGCTTCGTCGCCGTGCTGGGCGCAACACTGGCGCAGGAATATCTGCGCGAACCAGGGGATGTCTTCCTTGCGTTCGCGCAACGGCGGCACACGCAGGCGGATGACGTGGATACGGTAATACAGGTCCTCGCGGAAGCTGCCTTCCTCGACCATATCCTTCAGGTCGCGGTTGGTGGCGCAGATCAGGCGCACGTCCACCGGTATCGGCGTCTCGCCGCCCACGCGGACGATGCGGCGCTCCTGGATGGCGCGCAGCAGTTTGACTTGCATGGACAGCGGCATCTCGCCGATCTCGTCGAGGAACAGCGTGCCGCCGTGCGCCTGCTCGAACACGCCCTTGCGGGTGCGCGCGGCGCCGGTGAAGGCGCCCTTCTCATAGCCGAACAGTTCGGATTCGAGCAGCGTCTCGGTGATCGCGCCGCAGTTGACCGCCACGAAGGGGCTGTCTTGTTCCGCACGCGCGTGCTGATGGATCAGCTGCGCGACATGCTCCTTGCCGCTGCCGGATTCGCCGGTGATCAGGATGGTGTTGGCCAGGCGTGCCAGGCGCGGGATGCTGGCCTCGATCTCGCGCATGACCGGGGAGATGCCGAGGGTGTGGCGCTCGTCCCCGGCTGCAGGGGCGGTCGGCGGCGGCGGGCAGAGCTGGCAGACCTTTTCGACCAGCTGGTCGAGGTCGAAGGGCTTGCTGATGTAGTCGGCGGCGCCCTGCTTGAGCAGCCGCACCGCGCGGTCGATCGAGGCATAGCCGGTGATGAAGATGAACGGCGGCAGCGCTTGTCCGGTCGCGAGCAGCCTTTCGAACACCTCTTCGCCGTTCAGGTCGGGCAGGTGGATGTCGCTGATGATCAGGTCGTAGTGTTTGCCGGTAACGGCGCGCAGTCCTTCCGCGCCGGTGCGCTGCCAGTCGACGCGCAATCCTTCCAGCGCGAAACGGTCGCACAGCGATTCGCCCATGATCTCGTCATCCTCGATCAGGCATAGATGGGGTTGGGTGAGCTTGTTCATGGTTCCTTCATGCTCCTGTGTTTTCCTGCAACGGCAGCTGGACGGTGAAGCGGGTTTCATGCTCGTCGCTCTGCACGGCGATCAGGCCGCCCAATTGCTGCACGATCTGGTAGATCACCCACAGGCCGAGGCCGGTGCCGCTGCCGGTCTCCTTGAGCGAAGTGAACGGCTCGAACAGGAACGCCACCTTTTCCGGCGGGATGTAGGAGCCGTCGTTGGAGACCTCGATCACCAGATTGCCGTCTTCGCGGTGGATGCGTAAATGGACGTGACCGTGCGGCTGGGTCGCATGGAGCGCATTCAGCAGCAGGTTGATGATGACCTGGCGCGCCAGGGTGGAGGGGACGGGCTGGGCGTCGCCGATGTCGCATTCGCAGGAGAAGTTGACGCGCTTGGATTGCACATCGGCCTGGATCAGCGTGCGGATGTCCTCGATGTCGTCGCGGTCGAACGGGCGGCTGCGCGCCTTGGCCTCCACCAGCAGCGCGGCCACCGTCTCCTTGATCTGGATCAGGCCGCGTTCCAGGATGGACATGGTCTTCAGCGTGAACGCATCCTGCGCGCCGTGGCGCTTGAAGGTGCTGATGGCGTTGAGCATGCCGCCCAGCGGATTGTTGATCTCGTGGGCGATGCCGGCGGCCAGCCGCCCGATCGCGGCGAGCCGGTCCGAAGCGATGACCTGCTGCTGCAACTGCTCCTTTTCCCTGAGTTCGGCCAGCATGCGCTTGAACGCCTTGCCGAGCTGCCCGATCTCATCGCTGGATTCCTCGATCCGGAGGTTGTCCAGATCCGGCAGTTGCGGCGCCATGTTGCGCATCGCGCCGGAGAGGTGCAGCAGGGGTTCGGCCATCCGGTGTCCCCAGTACACGCCGAGCGGCAGCAATACGGCGAGCACCAGCAGGGTGATCAGCGCGGCATCCCGGATCAGGCCGTAGGAGCGCTCGATGAATGGGGATTTGGGATAGCTCATCACCAGCGTGCCGATGCGCAGCCCGTCCGACTGGATCGGGATCAGCAGGAACAGGTCGTCGGACTTGCGCGGTTCCACCACGGCAGTCCCTGAGCTCTGGAAATCCGGCAGCGCTTTCAACAACTCGTCATAGCGCGGATCGATGCTCGCCGGGTCTTTCAGTATGGGGAAGCGCTCCGGCTGGGTCGAGGCGTAAATGGTGTTCGAGACATTGAGGATCAGGATGTGCCCGGCTTCCTGGCCGGTCTTGCCGGTCTCGGGGCTGCGGAACGGGGTATTGATGATCTCGAACGAGCGCCATACATCGTCGTGCAGCATCGGCTCGGTCAGCGTGTTGGCGATGACGCGCCCCATGCGGTCGGCATTGTCGATCAGGTTGGCGCGCAGATCCTCGATGCCACGATAGACCAGCGTCGAGGTCAGCACGACGGCGGTGCCGATCGCCAGCACCGCGACGCGCAACGGGATCTTGTAGCGCAGGCTGAGATTCTTGAAGTGCATCATGGCCGCTGTTTTTCAACGAACCGGGACATTTCCTCGATTTCGTCGAAAAGATGATCATCTCCCTGCACAAAACCGTTCAGGTTGAGCGTTTGCAGCAGGCGGCTCCCCTCCTCGTCCTGTGCCATGCTGAACAGCGCCTGGCGCAGGGCGGCGATCTGCTGTTCCGTGGCGGCGCGGCTCGCGACGAAAGGCGGGTGGCCGAATTTCGGCGACCGGTTCACGATACGGGTGCGTGCGGTGAGTTGCGGGTGCGACAGCGCCAGTGTGTCCCACACATAGCCGTCAACCGCGCCGCCCTGCGCCAGGCCGCTCGCTACCGCCTCGACCACCTTGCGGTGGCTCCAGGTGAAGAAAGTCTTGCCGAAGAACGAGCCGGGCGATTCGCCCTGCCTGATCAGCAGGTATTCGGTGTAGAGATGGCCGGAATTGGAATCGGGATCGGAAAAGGCGAAGTTCTTCCAGCGCAGGTCGGCCAGCGAGCGGGTCTGCTTGTCGGTGGCGGGCACGATCAGGTAGGACTGGTAGAGCGGCTCGTTCTGGTAGAGCGGCACGGCCACCAGCCGCAACTCGTCCTTGTTGCGCACGTAGGGATAGCCGCACAGCCAGGCGAAATCGAGTTTTTGCTCGCGCAGCAGGTTGACGATCTCGCGGTAGCTGCCGCGCTGGACGAAGCTCACCGGCTGCCCCAGTTGCCGCTCGAGATGCTGGCGCCATTCGTTGACGAAGTTCGCCTGGTAATCGAGGAATACCGGCGTCAGGCCGATGCGGATCGGCGTTGTGGCAGGCTGTTCCGCCGCGTGCAGCGGCAGCGCAAACGACAGCAGCAGCGGCAGCAGCAGGCGCAACAGATTAGCCCGAAGGGCATTGCGGCTGGCGCCGCTCCTACGCAAACGGTTGGCTTTCAGCGGATCACCCGGATTAACCACGGCAACTTCCATCTGCGCAACATGCCGGCATTGCGGCAGGCGTTTCCGCCGCAGTTACGCCGCAGGCGTTGCAGGCCGGATCGCGGCTCAACGCGCTGCGCATGATGTTCATGTCCAGCGCATTGATGGAGAGCAGCTTGCCGCTCAATCCCCGTTCGATGCCCATTAGTAATTTGAGCGTCTCAGCCGCCTGCAAGGAGCCGACGATGCCGACCAGCGGCGCGAACACGCCGGTGGTAGCGCAGCGCAGCTCGGCGGCCAAGCTGTCTTCCGGGAACAGGCAGTTGTAGCAGGGCGCATCGTCGCGGCGGAAATCGAACACCGACACCTGTCCCTCGAACTGGATCGCCGCACCCGACACCAGCGGTTTGCGTTCGGCCAGGCAGGCGCGGTTGACGGCGTAACGGGTGGCGAAATTGTCGCTGCAATCCAGCACCGCATCGGCCTGCGCGACCAGCTCGCGCAGTTTTGCCGCATCGGCGCGGATCGGCAGAGCGATGCACTCGATCTCGGGATTGATGTCATGCAGCGCGGTTCGTGCGGATACTACCTTGGGCTGCCCGACCGAGGTGGTGCGGTGGATGATCTGGCGTTGCAGGTTGCTGAAATCCACCGTGTCATGGTCGCACAGCGTCAGCCGACCCACCCCGCTGGCAGCCAGATACAGCGCGGACGGCGAGCCCAGCCCGCCGAGGCCGATGATGAGTACGCTGGCGTCGAGCAGGCGTTGCTGTCCCTCGACGCCGATCTCGTCGAGCAGGATATGGCGGCTGTAGCGCAGCAGTTGTTGATCGTTCATGCAAAGTTCTCCGCCCGCAAAGAGCGCCGATTATTGAGCAATATGTAATTGCAGACAATGTTTTTAACCAAATAATCCGTTGCGGGAAACTGTCATTCCGAATGTATGTGAGGAATCTTGCTGTTTGAACGAAAGGCATGAACCGCCAAATAATTCATAGTGTTGTTGTCGTGTATTGGTATTACCGTTTGGTAATGGCTTGGTGTCATAGCGTGGCGAAAAGGTAATGTTCGGCAAGCGTGACACGAGGCCGCGATTATTCTTAGCGTATGTATAACAGGCACATAGTTATCCTGGCACAGGACGTGCTTTAAGGTGTCCACGGTTGTTTTCATGAGCAGTGCGAGCATCCGTAAATATAGTGAGTCCGTGAGAAATTTAATCGTTCAGGGAGAACCAAGAGATGAGTGAATTGCGCATTTCATCAGTAGAGACAAGGGGGGTACCAGGCAAGAAGCGCTATGCCATGGTGATCGACCTGCGTCGCTGCATCGGCTGCATGGCCTGCCAGACAGCCTGCAAGGCGGAATACGACGTGCCGCTGGGTGTGTTCCGCACCTGGGTGCCGTACAAGGTAACCGGCAAGTATCCTAATGTCAGGAAGATGTTCCTGCCGCGTCTGTGTAACCATTGCGATGATCCGCCATGCGTGCGCGCCTGCCCGGTTCAGGCGACTTACAAGATGGAAGACGGCGGTTTCGTGCTGCAACGTTATGACCGCTGCATCGGCTGCAAGGCCTGCATGGCTTCCTGCCCGTACAATGCGCGCTTCATGCTGCCGAAGAACCGCACTTACACCGACATCACCCACGTGGTCGACAAGTGCACCTTCTGCCACCATCGCGTGACCCAGAACATGTCTCCGGCTTGTGTCCAGACTTGCGTCGGTCGTTCGCGTATTTTCGGTGACCTGAATGACCCGAATAGCGAAGTTTCCTATCTGGTCGGTACTCAGGCTACCCAGGTGTTGCGTCCCGAAGAAGGTACCAAGCCGCACGTGTTCTACATCGGCGCGGATCGCAACCATACCGAGTATGGTCGCAGTGTCTACGGCACGCTGGATACGCTGAAGGAAGACCGCGAAGCCTTCGATCGTAACCATAACCTGCACAACATCTAAGGGGGGAATCATGGCTGAGTACGTACCATTCTTTACCATTGCGTGGCCTAGCACATACGCCTATTACTTCTTTGTAATCGGCCTGTCTGCCGCGCTGTTCTTCGTTTCGGGGTTGTCCTACTTCCGCGAAGAATTCAAGAGCCTGCGCAGCAGTTCGTTCATGCTGTCGTTCGCGTTGCTGGTCATCGGCAGCTTGCTGCTGGTCGTCGACCTGTCGCAACCGGGGCGTTTCCTTAACATGATCAATCCGGGCTACTGGAACATGGATTCGCCGCTGGTCTGGGGCGCGATCCTGCTGGTGGTGTTCGGCGCCGTCTCCGTGGTCTATTTCCTGACCATGCAGAAGGGTGACGAAGCTCTGGGCAAGAAGCTGGCCGTCATCGGCTCGCTGGTTGCGCTGGGTCTGCCGATCTATACCGGCTTCGACCTGTCGGTGCATCAGCATCGTCCGGTGTGGAACTCCTCGCTGATGTCGGTGCTGGCTGTTTCGCTGTCGCTGATCTCCGGCGCTGCCGTGGCCTCTTTCCTGGCCAAGGGCGAAGCCAAGCTGCTGGGTAGCCTGCGCAACATCATGCTGGCATCTGCCGGCGCGACTGCCGTCATGCTGCTGGCGTTGATGGTGACCACTGCCTACGGCGGCTCTGCATCCGAGCTGACCTACATGTTCATGACCTCCGGCTCCATGGGTACGCTGTTCGTCTGGCTGGGTGTGGTGCTTGGCACCCTCGTCCCGCTGGTCGTGCTGGCCGCACCGTTCGGCAAGCAGGCATCGGGCATCATGCTGGCATCCGTGCTGTTGCTGGTAGGTGGAATGGCATTGCGCTACGCAATCCTGGTAGGTCCGCAAATTGTTCATACCTATTACTAAGGTTAAGGGGAGATCGTTATGTTTGAAATGAATCGTAGAACATTCCTTAAGGCCAGCGCCGGAGCGACTGCAGCTGCGGTCGCCGCTCCCAAGGTGCTGAGCGCCATGGAAGTCGAGCTGGGCGGGAAGGACTTCTCGCCGGAAACCGGCGCAGAGCGTCAGGCCATTCCGCTGACTTGCCATGTCTGTAACATCCAGGACGGCGCAATCGCTTTCGTGGAAAACGGCCGTATCGTCAAGCTGGAAGGCAATCCGGAGCACGTTTCCACCCGCGGTCGCCTGTGCGCCAAGGGTAACTCCGGCATGTGGTACACCTACAACCCGGATCGCATCATGTATCCGCTGAAGCGCGTAGGTGCACGCGGCGAAGGCAAGTGGAAGCGCATCACCTGGGACGAAGCACTGGCCGAAGTTGCACAAAAAGTGAGTGCCGCGATCGCGGTAGATCCGGCCACCGTGATGCTGAAATTCGGTCGCGACCGGACCGGCGGCGCGATGGGGCGTTTCATGAAGACGCTGGGGTCGGCAAACTCTATCAACCACACCTCGGTGTGCGAGTCGTCCAAGAAGATCGGTATGGAGCCCACTTGGGGTCCGGATATCGAGACGCCGGACTTCGAGAACACCAAGTACATCCTGAACTTCGGTTCCAACATCCTGGAAGCGGCATATTTCCACAACCCCTACTCGCAGCGCATCACCGAGGGTCGGGCGGAAGGCAATGCCAAGCTGGTGACCTTCGATACGCGCCTGTCCAATTCGGCCGGCCGTTCCGACGAATGGATTCCGGTGCTTCCCGGTACCGACGGCGCCGTGGCGCTGGCGATGACTGCCGTGATCCTGCGCGAAGACCTGCAGGACACCGACTTCATCGACAACTGGTGCAACGTCTCGACCTCCGAGCTGAAGGAGTACTACAAGCAGTTCACTCCCGAGTGGGCGTCCGGCCTGTCCGGCGTGCCGGTCGAAACCATCGAGCGCCTGGCGCGCGAGTTCGCGGGCGTCAAGCCGGCGACGACCTACACCTACCGTGGTCCGGCCAAGCACTTGTACGGCTCGTACAACGAAAGGTCCACCATGATGTTGTCCATCGTCACCGGCAACATCGAGAAGCGCGGCGGTTACTGTCTGCCACGCGGCATGGGCTATGACCAGCCGTCGCCGCAGCCCAGCGCTTCGGCCAAATCCTGGACCGCCAAGCATGCCGACTATCCGCTGGCCGGTCATGGTGTGTCCCATTTGATGCCTTACGGCGTTGCCACGGGCAAGGACAAGATCAACGTCCTGTTCACCTACATGGACAACCCGGTCTATACCAATCCGGGTGCGCAGGCGCTGTGGGGCAAGATCTATGCCGACGAGAAGCTGGTTCCCTACTTCGTTTCCATCAGTACGGTGATCGGAGAGGAAACAGCGCTGGCCGACATCATCCTGCCGGACTGCATGTACCTCGAGCGCTGGGAACCGGAATCCATGCCCAATTCATTGTGGCCATGGGTGGGTATCCGTCAGCCGGTGATCAAGCCGCTGGGCGAAACCCGCGAGACCCGCATCATCCTGCGCGATCTGATCAATACGATCGACAAGGACGGTTCCAAGGGCATGAAGCAGTACTGGAACTTCAAGGATGGCGAAGACTACATGCGCCAGCAGTTCGACGGCAATGAGGGTCTGAAAAAAGCGGGCGGTCTGGACTTCCTGAAGAAGCACGGTTGCTGGCCGATCTACGGCAAGCTGAACCCGCGCACCGGCAAGATCTCCGACAACACCGGACGTGAGATTCAGGCGGAATACGGCCTGCACATGACGGAACTGTCGGCAGATGATATGGCCGGCGCAACGGTGGACGGCAAGGGCAGCATCATGAAGGGTGGCAAGGTCATCGGCGTGCGCCGCAACGGCAAGAACTATGTCGGCTTCGGCACACATGACAGGCTCATCAACATCCGCGTCGACTCGTGGGCGGACCTGGGCTTCAACCCGATGCCTACCTTCAAGTCTATCCCGTGGCACAAGGATATGAAGGAGGACGAGCTGATCCTGGGCACCCACAAGTTCAACGTGCACGTGCAATCGCGTACCGCATCGGTGAAGTGGCTGTCTGAGATCGCCCACAGCAACCCGATCTGGATCAACACCGAGACCGCCGGCAAGATGGGCATCAAGACCGGTGATCTGGTGCGTGTCGAGAGCAAGGTCGGCTACCTCGTGACCAAGGCGTTCGTGACCGAAGGTATCCATCCGAAGTCCTGCACCATCGCCACCGGTGTCGGCCACTGGGAGTACGGTCGTCTGGCCACCCTGAATCTCAAGGGCGCTCCGGAGTTCGGCGGTACCGAAGATGCCGACTTGAAGAACGTGTGGTGGGAAGACAAGGGCGTGCATCCGAACGTCATCATCCCTATCGTCGTTGATCCGATCGGCGGTTCACAGGGCTGGTTCGACACCGTGGTGAAGGTTACCAAGGCAGGCCCAAGCGACAAGTACGGCGACGCGCAAGGCAGCTTCGAGAAGCACATCGAAGCGGCCAAGGAAACTTTGCGTTATGCCTATAACGGCGACATGCACCGCAAGATGCACCCGGAAATGGCCTCCTGGGCTGGTCCGGACAGCGTCAAGTCGCAAGGAGGCGGCGGCCACTAATATTCCCCTTCGCCCGGATGTGCGGTTGCTCATCCGGGCGGGTTGGAATACCATGTGACGTTGAGTAGTTTACAGCCCGGCAGGGTACTCCTCGCCGGGCTGTTTTTATCTGGGGAACGAAAATGACAAGTGCAATACAAGACGTTGAAAACATGACGACAGAACTTTCCGGTGAGGAGCTGGTTGCCGAATGCAGGGCCAGAGCCAATATCTACCGTGTCCTGAGCGGAGCGTTTCTGGAGGAACCGACGGTGGCGTACCTGAACGCGCTTCGCTCGCCGGAAGTCATGGCTTCGTTGAAAGATCTGGGCGTGGCGTTCGGCCCGGATTTCACCGATGTGCCGGTAGAACAGTTGCAGGATGAACTGGCCAACGAATATGCGGTGCTGTTCGTGGTGACGGGCGGCTGCCCGGCTGTCGAATCGATCCGGCTGACCGGGCGTTTCCAGCAGCAGCCTTTCTTCGAGATGCGCGAGATCTACCAGAAGGCGGGATTCGAAGTAAAGGGCGGACGTTTCGTCGTGTTCGACGACCAGCTTGGCGTGCAGCTGATGTTCGTGGCGGAGATGCTGGATCGTGCTGCCGATGCGCTGGCGGCCGGCAAGCAGGACGAGTACGAGAACGTTATCAAGACCATCAAGCGTGTCTGGGCGCTGCATCTGGGCAAGTGGGTGCGCGGCTATTCCACGCTGCTGGAACGCGCGACCGAATATTCCTTCTACCGCGAGATCGCAAAGCTGTTGGGCGGTTTTGCCGAGTGGGAGCTCAATCTGCTGGGTGTGAAGGTGGACGACCTCGATCAGGGCAGGGCGAAAGTGCCGATGGCTGATGTCGAATATGAATACGACCCCAGCGAGCCGGTCTGTAGCGCCTGCGAAAAGGGCAGGACCCCGGATATGGTTGCCGAGGAGCAGACCATCGATGTTTCGATGATCGAAAAACGCCTGCAGAGGAACAAGTAATATGCATTATCTGTGGGACTGGGACGAACTCGATCATCTGTGGAACGAAAACGACTTCGGCGCGGTTCACGACTGGCTCAACGACCGCTGGGGGCAGATCGTCAAGACCAGCCCGGCGGGCGACAAGGATCCGGATGCGCGCTTCATGCAGGGTTTGGCGTACGCGGCGCTGGCGTTTTATTTCACCCAGGACGGCAATCAGGAGAGCGCGCGCTTGTTCATCGACGATGCGCTGATGGTGCTGCCGCTATATAACCCCAGCCATCTCGGCATCAGGGTTGAGCCGGTGCTGGAAACCCTGCATACTCTGCGCCCCGCCATCGCATTGCTGGGCGCGGACGCTCCCTGTCCGTTCCAGCCTTTCGTGTATAACAAGCTGGTGTTCGATCGAGGTTAACCCCCCATGAAGCAAGTATCGACGATGAAGCTTGCCCGCTGGGCAAGAGTGGAAGAATTGCCCGTCGCGGGCGTGTGCTTTGTCGAGGATGCCCCCGATCTGCCGGAATCGCTGGCGCAGCTCAATGTGGCGATGGGCGCGGGCGACGAGGCGCGTGTCGCCGAACTGCTGGCGCGCGGTGCCGAGCGGGTGTTGTTGGGAGATATCGCGCTGGACAGCGCGGCAGTCAAGCGCTTGGTGGAGCAGCACGGCAGCGAGCGCATCGGCATCTGGATGCGCGCTGCCAGGGTGAACATCAGATGGACGATGGCTGATGAAGCGCCGAATGCGGGCTTCAAATGCATGTTTCCAACGGTCGCTGTCGCCGGCTGGGAAATGTTGAAGACCGACGGTTCGAGTGCGGATAACCGTGTGGAATGGTGGATCGGGCAGGTGCTGGCTATGGGGGTCTCCATGGCGTTGGTCAGCATCGATATGGAAGACAAGGATATGAATATCTGCGCCACGCTGATACTGGATCACGGCGACAAGCTCTGGTTCTCGCCGCGGGTCGAGCCTGATGCGGACCTTGAACCTTGGGTGAAATGGGGACAAGTGCGGCAGCTGGTGTTGCCCTCGCCGAATGCGCGCGACGAGGCTGAGATGGCGCGTATCTGCGCATCCGCGATGGTCATGGTCGAGGGCGAGGAAGAGGATGTCGCGGCGGATACGGAAGCGGACGCCGCCGGGAACGGCGGCGAATCAGCCGTGCAGGCCTGATCCGGGGGTAATGCGATCCCCGGATTCATCAGTAGTGTTCTTGTGTGATTTAGGTCACGGAAGGGATTGTGCAGGGAGTTAAACTTTTCTGAGTTGCATTGTCTGACGATAGTCAACTTGCACAGCCTTTATCAATCATACGGAGAAAATCATGGCATATATCAAGTCCGGTACGAACGCATCCATCCTGAAACGCATGTTGCGCAATCTCGGTGCGGCCCTGTTGCTGTTGCCTATGCTGGCCTCGGCGGGTGAACTGCTGCTGGGCGAAGAGGACGTGGCGGCCAAGGTCACCAAGGAGCCGACCTATCAACTGCTGGACGCGCGCGGCGTGGCGGCGCGGCAAACGGCGCCGCTTGCCTTCTCGACCAAGTACGAAAAGCTCATGCCGGTCAACAAGGGTCTGGTGTTCGTTGTGGCGGACAGTGATGCGGCGGCGCTGGAGATCGCACAATCCATTCCCGCCAGCAGCGAGCGCAGCGTGTTTGCAGTCAAGGGCGGTGCCGACGCATGGAAGCGGGTGCAGTCGAAATCCGTGAAGCAGGTCAAGACCGATTTCGTGGTACCCAAAGGTACCTGCGAAATAGGGAAGCCATCGCTGGAGATTGAAGCCAAGCATGGCAATAAATCCGGTGCGGTCGAGCAGAAAGCAGACAAGAAATAATCATGCTGGCAGTCCCCAACTTCCGCGCGAACCGCTGTGTCCGCTACCGCTATGCCTACAGCGAATGCAATCACTGCGCGGAAGCCTGCCCGCATGAGGCGATACGCTTGTTCGATGCCGGTGTGGAAGTGCTGGCTGACCATTGCCAGAGCTGCGCGCTGTGCGTGGCGGTCTGCCCGACCGATGCGCTGACCGAGAAGAGCGTCTTCTCCGACAGCCTGCTGAAGATCGCGGCTGACAAGAAACAGATGACCATCGCCTGTGCGCCGTCCGCGGCCAAGGGCGATGCCATCGTACCCTGCCTGGGCGCGGTCAACGCGCTGGTGCTGGCGGATTTTGCGCGGCGCGGCATCGCGCTGCAGCTAGCCGGAAGCTGGCATTGCGCCGAATGCGCGCATGCCGCGCGCGGTCCGGAACTGATCGAGATGAATCTTGCCGCGCGCGACATCCTGTGCGGCGTTGAACGTGGTGACGAGGCCGAATGGGCGGCGATCGCCGTGCAGGAAGCGGAATCGGCCAAGCCTGACAAGGGTAGCGACGAGCATGCGGCTGCGCGCCGGCACTTGTTCCGGCGCATGGTCAGCCACGGTGTCGAGGCGGTGAACGAGGCGATGGAAGCGCCGCCCCCGCCGCCGCTCAAGGCGATCCGCGCGGCGCCGCCGTTCCTGCCGGAACGCAAGGCGCTGCTCAACGGCTTGTATGACGCGCCGGTCGAGGAGCCGGTGCGGGTGGCGCGCCATCCGGCCATCCCGGCGGAGAACTGGGTGGTCGCGCAGGGTTGCACCAACTGCGAAGCCTGTGTGCGGGTATGTCCGACCGGCGCGATGCAGTTGCTGGAAGACAATAACGCATGGCGGCTGGTGTTGCTGACCGAGCGCTGCGTGGCGTGCGATGCCTGTGTGGAGGTGTGCCAGCCCAAGGTGTTGCGCCAGCGCGATGCCGACAGCGTGGTGGTCAGCAAACAGAAGGGGCGCTTGCTGCGTACCGTGCCGCGTAAGCGCTGCACATCTTGCGACCGATTGTTCGCCACGGAAGGTGATGCGACCGTTTGCCAGACCTGCGTTACGGACGATGAGGATTTCGGGCAGATTTTTGGCTAGTTTTGATTTGCAAGGGGAGGGCAGGCGATGGAATGGGAATTTACACCCGACGAAATAGTTCGGGGCGAAGTTGATTACGGCTTGGAGCAGTTCCGCGCGGACATGCTGGCAGAGGTCAATCTCAATATGAGCAACATGGAGAGCATGGTTCCGGAGAAGGTGTTCAACGTCATGTATGACCTGTGCTACTGGGTCGCTACCGGCAACGATTACGACGAGTTCCTGAACGCGCTGGACCAGGACTCGTTCTTTCCGGCTTTCCTCGGTTCCATCAGGGAGCATCTTGAGCCCAACATCACAATGCTCGGCGCCATCTTGCAAAAACTGATCATGGATCGGGTCGAAGAGCAGGGCATGCCGCTCGAGGAAGCGCTGAAAGAGGTTGACGAACTGCACCGTTTCATCGTGGCCAGGCCGGTTTTGAATTAGAATTCCCGAATGAATCAGACTGACGCTTCCATGAATGACCTGACCCACTTTTCCGATTCCGGTCGTGCGCGCATGGTGGATGTCTCGGCTAAGGCCGAGACGGTGCGCGTGGCCATCGCCAGTGGCGTGATCCGCATGCAGCCGGCCACGCTGGAGCGTATCCGCTCCGGCAAGATCGCCAAAGGCGACGTGCTGACCGTGGCCGATGTCGGCGCGGTGATGGCGGCCAAGCGCACGCCCGATATCATTCCGATGTGCCATCCGGTCATGCTGGCCGCCGTCGAGGTGGAGTTCGACGAGATCAACGAGGCCGATGCCGAGGGCTGTGTCGGTATCCGCGTCGAGGCCGCCGCCACTTGCACCGGACAGACCGGCGTCGAGATGGAGGCGCTCACCGCCGCCAATGTCGCGCTGCTGACCATCTACGACATGTGCAAGGCGATCGATCGCGGCATGCGCATCGAATGCGTGCAGCTGGAAGAGAAGCGCGGCGGCAAGAGCGGTGTGTGGAAGCGTGGAGCGGGCAAATGATCAAGGTGCTGTTCTTCGGTCCGATCGCGGCCGCAACGGGCGAGCGCGAAACCAGTGCCGCTTTCCAGCCCGGCCTGACACTGGGCGGGCTGCGCGACACGCTGGCGGCACAGCATCCAGAAGCGATGCGTCTGGCGACCATGATGGCGGTCAACGGCGAGCATGCGCGCGACATGACACTACAGTTGGCGGACAACAGCGAAGTGGCCTTCATGGCCAAGTTCTCCGGAGGTTGATTGCGTAGGAGCGGCGGAAGCCGCGAAAGGCTTCGCGCCTTACGGCGCTCCTACACCGGATTGGCTATGGTATTGCTATCAGGGGTACGCAAATGAAAGAAGCAGTCAGAATCCAGACCGAAGATTTTTCCCAGGACGAAGAGATCGACGCGCTCAAGGGCAGCTCGAAGCGCATGGGCGGCATCGGCACGTTCCTCGGTTGCGCGCGCGATTTTTCGGAAGGCCGCGATGTCGAGGAGATCAGCTTCGATGCCTACGGCAGCATGGCGCTGTCCGAGATGCAGAAACTGCGCAGCGATGCCATCGAGAAATACGGCCTGCTGGATGCGCGCATCGTGCACCGTATCGGCACGGTCAGGGGCGGCGACAACATCGTGTTCATCGCGGCGGGTGCCGAGCATCGCGTTGCCGCGCTGGAAGCGTGCCGCTGGATGATCGACGAGCTGAAACAGCGCGTGCCGATCTGGAAAAAAGAGATCACCCCGCAGGGTGATTCCTGGGTGACACCGCATCCATGAGGAAGCTGCAAGCCATGAAGCCGCCGGTGTTCAGCATCGTCGGGCACTCCGGTTCGGGCAAGACCACGCTGGTGGAGAAGCTGGTGGGCGAGTTGAGCGGCCGGGGTTTGCGTGTCGCCACCATCAAGCATGCCCATCACAAGGTAGATCTGGATACGCCGGGCAAAGATAGTTATCGCTACAAGGCAGCGGGCGCAGTGATGAGCATGCTGGTCACTACCAATCAATTGCAAGTGGTTGCCGATGCAACGGAAGGACGCGAGCCGGAACAATTGGCGCAGCGTTTTCTGGGCGAAGCCGACATCGTGCTGGCGGAAGGCTTCTCGCAATGTTCCACATTCAAGCTCGAGGTGCTGCGCCGCGAGTGCGGCAAGAAACCGCGCTGCATGATCGAGGACAGCATGATTGCCCTCGTCACCGACATGGACGAGGTCTATCCCGAGCTGCCGCACTTCGGGCTGGAAGACGTCTCCGCCATCGCGGACTTCCTGACCCAAACCAAATGATTTTTGCGGGAGCGCACGTTGATTGCTGACTGCACTGCGCTCATCCTGGCGGGCGGCAACTCGAAGCGCATGGGGCAGGACAAGGCGAACCTGCCGCTGAACGGGCAGACGCTGCTGCAACATGTGGTGGCAACCATGCAGCAAATTTTCCCCGAAGTTATCGTCAGCGTGCGCCAGCCCCGCCCCGAAAGCGACATGCCGCAAGTCTGCGATGACCCCGCGCACACCGGGCCGCTGGCTGGATTGGCCGCCGGACTTGAGCGCGCCACCACACCGTGGGTGTTCGCGGTGGCCTGCGACATGCCGTTCGTCACGCCGGCGGTGATCGAGCGTCTGGCGCAATGCCGCAACGATTGCCAGGCGGTTGTCCCGCTGGTGCACGGCCACCCGCAACCGCTGGCGGCGTTCTATGCCAGAAGCTGTCTGGATGAGATCCACGGCTTGTTGAATGGCAGCGGCAAGCACAGCCTGCGCGCGCTACTCAACGAGTTGCAGGTATGCTATGTGGGCGAGCAGGAGATGCTGGCGGCAGACCCGCAACTGCGCAGCTTCTTCGATCTGGATACGCCGCAGGATATGGCGCAGGCGATGAATCATTTGTCGTAGGGGCACGGCGCGCCGTGCCCGTAGCTGTAGGTCGGGTTAGCGTAGCGTAACCCGACCTACGAAACTCGAATCAAGCGAGGTAATGAAACAATGGAACATCTGCATGTAAGCGCGGCACAGCGCGTCATTTTTGAATCGGTCACGGCATTGGGTGCCGAAACGGTGAAACTGGAGCAATCGCTCGGGCGCGTGCTGGCCGAAGACATTCGCGCCAATCGCGACCTGCCGCCCTACGACGTATCGGCGATGGACGGCTTCGCCATCCGCAGCGCCGACGTGGTGAATGCACCGGCGACACTGGAAATCATCGAAGACATCAAGGCCGGCGACATGCCCACCAAGACCGTCGCCGCCGGGCAATGCGCGCGCATCATGACCGGCGCGCCGATGCCGCTGGGCGCGGATGCGGTGATACGCGTTGAAGATACGCGCGAAGTGTCGGCCACCAGCGTCGAGATCGGCAAGTCAGTGAAGCCCTGCAACGACGTGCGTCCGCGCGGCGAGAACATGTTCAGCGGCGACGTGGTGCTGACAGTCGGGACTGAGATCACGCCCGGCGTGATCGGTGTGCTGGCAACGGTGAAAGCGGCGCAGATGAATGTGTTCCGCCGTCCGCGCGTGGCGATCCTGTCTACCGGCAACGAGCTGGAAGGCATGGACGATCCGGTCGATCCGAACAAGATCCCTAATTCCAACAGCTACGCGCTGATGGCGCAGGTGCAGGCGCTCGGCATCGAACCGGTGCTGCTCGGCATCGCGCGCGATGATCCCGTCGAGCTGGAGCAATACCTCAAGCGCGGGCTGGAATACGATGTGTTGCTGGTGTCCGGCGGCACCTCGGTCGGTGTGCACGACTATGTGCGCCCGACCATCGAAAAGCTCGGCGTGCAGATGAAATTCTGGCGCGTGGCGATCCGCCCCGGCCATCCACTGGCGTTCGGTTCAACGAGCAAGACGGCGGTGTTCGGTCTGCCCGGTAATCCGGTCTCCAGCATGGTGTGCGTCGAGGAGTTCGTCGTGCCCGCGTTGCGCCGTATGATGGGCAACCCGCGCCTGTACCGCCGCACCGTGATGGCGCGCTTGGCGCATCCGATCAAGATGCGCCCGGGCCGCACCGAATTCATCCGCGTGCAACTGACGCGCGACGCGGCGGGCTACATCGCCAGCTCCACCGGCACACAAAGCAGCGGCGTGCTGCTGTCGATGGCGAAAGCGGATGGCCTGCTGGTCGTGCCCTCCGACAGTAACGGTCTCGTCGCAGGTGAGCAGGTAACGGTGCAACTACTGGACGGCACAGTGTTTCAGGACGAGATCGGATTCAGGGAGTAAATATGAGCATCGCAAAGATTGGCATTCTGACCATCTCCGACCGCGCCAGCCGCGGCGAATACGAAGACAAGGGCGGTCCCGCCATGCGCGCTTGGTTCGAGCGTGTGCTCACCAGCCCGTGGGAAGCAGTGGCGCGGGTGATCCCTGACGAACAACCGCTGATCGAACGGGCGCTGATCGAACTCGCCGACGTGGAAGGATGCAGCCTGATCGTCACCACTGGCGGCACCGGCCCCGCGCTGCGCGACGTGACGCCGGAAGCCACCGAAGCAGTGTGCGAAAAGATGATGCCGGGCTTCGGCGAACTGATGCGCACCGCCTCGCTGAAATTCGTCCCCACCGCCATTCTGTCGCGCCAGACCGCAGGGATACGCGGCAAGAGCCTGATCCTCAACCTGCCGGGCAAACCCTCGGCGATAGACGACTGCCTGAACGCGGTGTTCCCCGCGATTCCCTATTGCATCGACCTGATCGAGGGCGCATATCTCGAATCCGATCCGGAACAATGCAAGGCATTCCGTCCGGCGCACGCCAAGCCGAGATAAACGTCATGAGAGAGGAGCAGAGGATGATGCGCACGTTTCATCGACTGGTTCTCATGGTGCTGTTCGGCCTGATGGTTCACCCGGCGAGCGCCGCTTCGCTGACCGTCGCCGCTGCCGCCGATCTCAAGTTCGCCATGGCCGAAGTGGCAGGGAATTTCCGCGCGCAGCATCCCGGTGACAGCATCGAGGTGATCTACGGTTCCAGCGGCAAGTTCTTTACCCAGATCGTCAACGGCGCCCCGTTCGATCTGTATTTCTCGGCCGACATCGCTTATCCGCGAGAATTGGAGCGCAAGGGGCTGGCTGCGGGAACGGCGCGTCCGTATGCCGTCGGACGCATCGTGCTGTGGAGCCTCAAGCCGGAACTGTCCGGGTTGACGTTGCAGGATCTGCCGCGCGCGCCCATCGCCAGATTTGCCATCGCCAACCCGCAGCATGCGCCTTACGGGTTGCGCGCCCGGGAGGCGATGCAGCGGGCGTGCGTGTGGGAGGCGATGCAGGCCAGGCTGGTGCTGGGCGAGAACATCGCCCAGACCGCGCAATTCGTCGATTCCGGCGCGGCGGATGCGGGCATCGTCGCGCTGTCGCTGGTGCTGTCTCCGGTGATGCAGGGGAAAGGGGCGTATAGCCTGATCCCGGCCGAATGGCATGCGCCGCTGGAGCAGGGTTACGCGACCCTCGCGCGCGCGCGCGACAACCATCTGGCGCGCGCTTTCTCCGACTATATGGCGACCGAGTCCGCACGCGCGGTGATGCGCCGCTATGGTTTCGTGCTGCCCGGCGAGGAGGGTAAGTAATCATGTCCACTGCCGATCTGCTGGCGCTGCGCACCACACTCTCGCTGGCCGCCGTCACCACGCTGGTGCTGCTGCTGCTGGGCACGCCGCTGGCTTGGTGGCTGGCGCGCACGCGTTCGCGCCTGGCGGTGGCGATCGAGGCCGTGGTGGCGTTGCCGCTGGTGTTGCCGCCCACGGTGCTGGGCTTCTACATGCTGGTGGCGCTGGGGCCGCACGGGCCGGTCGGCGGCCTGCTGGAATCCCTGGGGCTGGATCATCTGGCCTTCACCTTCACCGGGCTGGTGCTGGCCTCGACCTTGTACTCGCTGCCGTTCATGGTGCAGCCGCTCAAGGACGCCTTCGCCGCCGTGGGCGAGCGCATGACCGAGGCGGCCGCCACCTTGCGTGCGGGCGCGTGGGACCGCTTCTTCAGCGTCGTGCTGCCGTTGTCGCGGCGCGGCCTGCTCACTGCCGTCACGCTGACCTTCGCGCACACCATCGGCGAGTTCGGCGTGGTGCTGATGGTGGGCGGCAACATCCCCGGCCAGACGCGCGTGCTGTCTATCGCCATCTACGACCACGCCGAGGCGATGGATTACGCCAGCGCGCATGTGCTGGCCGGCGGCCTGCTGGCGGCATCCTTCCTGATGCTGCTCGCGGTCTATGCCTTCAACCGCCGTTACCTGGTGGTGCATCCATGAGCATCCATGCGCGCTTCCGGATCGCCCGCCCCGGCTTCTCGCTGGACGTGGATACGCAGTTCCCGGCGCGCGGCGTCAGCGCGCTGTTCGGCCCCTCCGGTTCGGGCAAGACCACGCTGTTGCGCTGTATCGCCGGGCTGGAAAAAGCGGCGGGTACGTTGCAGGTGAACGGTGAGACCTGGCAGGGCGCAAACACGTTCATGCCGGTAGACCGTCGCCCGTTGGGCTATGTGTTCCAGGAGGCCAGTCTGTTCCCGCATCTTTCGGTGCGCGCCAATTTGGAGTACGGCTATAAACGCATCGCCCCTGCCGAATGCCGGGTGCAGCCGGCGCAGGCGGTGGAGTGGCTGGGGCTGGACTCCCTCATCGGGCGCAAGGACGTGCAGGGGCTTTCCGGCGGCGAGCGGCAACGCGTCGCCATCGGCCGCGCCCTGCTTGCCAGCCCGCGCCTGCTGCTGATGGACGAGCCGCTCTCCGCGCTGGATGCGGCCAGCAGGCAGGACATCTTGCCCTATCTCGAACGCCTGCACCGCGAGTTGGACATCCCCGTGCTCTATGTCAGCCATGCGCTGGATGAAGTGGCGCGACTGGCCGACCATCTGGTGTTGCTGGAGCAGGGGCGCGTCATCGCCGGCGGCGCGCTGGGTGAGACGCTGGCGCGGCTGGACCTGCCCACCGCCCATTACGACGATGCCGGCGTGGTGATCGAGGCTGCGGTCGGGATACACGACGACGCCTACCACCTGACCCGGCTGGACTTCCCCGGCGGCCACCTGTGGGTGGGGCGGGTGCGCCAGCCCGCCGGCAGCATGGTGCGCGCCCGCGTGCTGGCGCGCGACGTGAGCCTGGCCACGGCCATGCCGCACGGTTCCAGCATCAGCAACATCCTCGCCGCGCGCATTGCCGAGCTCCGCGACGAAGGGCCGGACAAGGTGAACGTGCTGCTCGCGACCGGCGAGTCGCAACCCCTGTTGTCGCGCATCACGCGGCGTTCGCGCGACCAGCTCGGGCTGGCACCGGGGATGGAGGTGTACGCGCAGGTGAAGAGTGTGGCGCTGATGGCTTGAACAGGACAGTTTGAGGTAAGATGCCGGAATTGCCGAGACGGGAATTCCGCCCGGTATGAAGATGTTGGAGTGGTTGTTCATAAACTTGTCAGGAGGGTGGTATGGGTTCTTTCAGTATTTGGCATTGGCTGATCGTGTTGTTGATCATCATCCTGGTGTTCGGCACCAAGAAGCTGCGCAACATCGGCAGCGACCTGGGCGGCGCGGTGAAGGGTTTCAAGGAAGGCATGCGCACCGAGGAGGAGCCGCCGAAGCAGTTGAGCGAGGACGGTGGCAAGACCATCGAAGGCGAAGTCAAGAACAAGACCCACGACAATGCATGATGGAGATGCAGGCTGCGCGCCTGCATTTTTTATCGGGTTCGCATTGCGGAGTGACTGATGTTTGATTTCGGCTTTTCCGAATTGATGGTGGTGCTGGTGGTCGCGCTGGTGGTCATCGGGCCGGAGCGCCTGCCGAAAGTCGCGCGCACGCTCGGGCATCTGTGGGGGCGTACGCAACGTTACGTCAACAAGATGAAGAACGACATCACGCACGACATGGAGTTGCAGGAGCTCAAGCAGATGAAACAGAAGATGACGGATGAGGCGAATGCGCTGGAGCAGTCTGTGCGCAAGGCCTCGCTGGATGTCGATGTCGAAGTCATGAAGCTCAACCGCGACCTGGAGCAGGCTGCGGAGCAGGCAGGGGCGCGCAAAGACGCCGACAGCAAGCCTTGATGTTCCCGGAGGGTAATCCCGCATGAGCCGCCTGTTATTGTTGATCGCCATCGTGATCGTGGTCTACCTGCTGGTCAGGTCATTCCGCAGCAAGGTCGCCGCGCAGGACAAGCCGAAGACGGTCACCGAGGACATGGTGCGTTGCGTGCAGTGCGGCGTGCACCTGCCGCGCAGCGAGGCCATACAGTCGCAAGAGAAATTCTTCTGCTGCGTGGCGCATCGCGACGCTTATCTCAAATAGCCGCCCGCATGCGCATCGAGAGTGATGGCTGACCGGCCTGCCGCTGACACCGCCTTGCCAATCGCCGATTACTGGCGTTCCCTGAGTTATTTCACGCTGTACCGGCTGATTCTCGCCAGCCTGTTCCTGTTCCTTGCCGCCGCTTTTGGCTCCGCGCTGACGCTGGGCGATCGTAACTGGGATCTTTTTGTTGCCGCATGCGTCGCATATGCGGTAGCGGTGGCGGTCTCGTTCGCGCTGGTCAAGTTGCGCCATCCGCGTTTCACGGTGCAGCTGGCGCTACTGATTGCCGTGGACATCGCCGGACTGTCGATGATCTCCTATGCCAGCGGCGGCATCCAGAGCAGCGTCGGACTGCTGTTGCTGATCTCGCTGGCGGCGGCCGGGATGGTCAGCCGCGGCAGGATCACCCTGTTCTTCGCTGCGCTGGCCAGCATCGCCGCGCTGCTCGAACACTCTTATGCGGTGTTGTACAGCGACGGTCAGGTGGCGCAATATGTCCAGGTCGGGTTGCTGTGCGTCTCCTATTTCGCGGTCGCCTGGCTGGCGCACACGCTGGCAAAATATGCCGTAGCCAGCCAGCAACTGGCGCAACGCCGAGGCCACGACTTGGCCAGTTTGTCCGAAGCCAACCGCCTGGTGATGCGCGACATGCAGGATGGCGTGCTGGTGGTGGATGAAGAGGGTAGGGTCATGCAGATGAACCCGAGCGCCGGGCGCCTGCTGCACAAGAGCATCAGGCCCGGGAGTTCGCTGGCGGACAATTTCCCGATCCTGTTCGGGCAGTATGCGTTGTGGAAGCAGACCGGCGAGGCGAGCCGGGACACCCTGCAACTGGGCACCGGTGCGCAGGCCAGGCTGCGTTTCGTGCCGGTCGAGCGCGATGCGGCGCGCGGGGCGGTGATCTTTCTGGAGGATATGCAGCGCGTGCAGGCCGAGGCGCAGCAGATCAAGCTGGCCGCGCTGGGGCGGCTGACCGCGAACATCGCGCATGAGGTGCGCAATCCCTTGTCGGCGATCAGCTACGCGACGGAGCTGTTGCAGGAGGAGCGGGTCGATTCCAGGCAGCAGCGGATGCTGAAGATCGTGCTGGAGAATACTCAGCGCATCAACCGCATCGTGCAGGACGTGATGCAGTTGAACCGGCGCGACCGCGCCCAGCCGGAGGCGTTTGAGCTGGAAATGTTGTTGCGCGCCTTCGTTGACGAGTTCGTGCCAACGGAACGGGCCGGTTCCGGAGTGATCGCATTGGCGTCGGCGCCGGGCATCATGGTCTCCTTCGATCGCGGCCACTTGCGCCAGGTGCTGTGGAATTTGTGCGGTAATGCGCTACGCTATGGCCGCGGGCTGGAAGGCAGCATCATGCTGACGGCGCGCGTGGAAGGGGGGCGCATCGTGCTGGATATCCGGGATGACGGCCCCGGCATCGCCGCCGAGCATCGCGGGAAACTGTTCGAGCCTTTCTTCACTACGGCGGACGAGGGCAGCGGTCTCGGCCTGTATATCGCGAAGGAATTATGCGAGGCGAATGGCGCATCGCTGGAATATCGTGCGGACGACGGGATGGCGGGCGCTTGCTTCCGCATCACGTTCGGGGAATTGCATAAGGATGAGGCAGGGGAATGACATGACGAATGGCGGACGGATGAAGAGTCCTCGCGTCCTGCTGGTGGACGATGAGCCGGATATTCTTGAGCTGCTGGAACTGACGCTGCTCAAGATGGGGCTGGAGGTGGACAAGGCCGGCGATGTGAGCGAGGCGCTGGCAAAGCTGGCGGCGCGCCGCTACGACCTGTGCCTGACCGACATGCGCATGCCGGGAGGGGATGGCATGCAGGTGGTGCAGTATATCGTGCAGCGCAATCTGGATGTGCCGTGCGCGGTGATCACCGCGCACGGCAACATGGAAAACGCCGTCGCCGCGCTCAAGGCGGGCGCGTTCGATTATTTGGCCAAGCCGGTCTCGCTGGACCAGTTGCGCGCCCTGGTGAAATCCGCCCTGAAGTTGCCGCAGCCCGGCACCTCCGGCGACAAGATGCTGCTCGGCCATTCGCCGGCGATGCAGAAGGTGCGCGAGCTCATCAAGCGTGTGGCGCGCAGCGAGGCTCCGGTGCATATCAGCGGCGAGTCGGGCAGCGGCAAGGAGCTGGCGGCGCGGTTGATCATGCAGAGCGGCGCGCGGCGCGACCAGCCGATGGTCACGGTGAACTGCGGCGCGATACCGGAGAATCTGATGGAAAGCGAATTCTTCGGCTACAGGAAAGGCGCATTCACCGGGGCGGACAGCGATCGCGAAGGGTTCTTCCATGCGGCGCATGGCGGAACCTTGTTCCTCGACGAGGTGGCGGACCTGCCGCTGTCCATGCAGGTGAAACTGTTGCGCGCGATCCAGGAGAAGCGCGTGCGCAGGATCGGCGCTACCGGCGAAGAACCCGTGGACGTGCGTATCATCAGCGCGACCCATCACGAATTGGGCGAGCGTGTGCGGCAGGGTGCATTCCGCCAGGATCTGTATTACCGTCTTCGCGTGATTCCGATCCAGATGCCCGCATTGCGCGAGTCGCGTGAAGATATCCCGGAAATGGCGCAGCGGATACTGGAGCGTTTGCGCGGCGATGCGGATGTGCGCTTTTCAGAGGCCGCATTGCATGTGCTGCAGGGCTACAGCTTCCCGGGCAATGTGCGCGAACTTGAGAACATCATCGAGCGCGCGCTGGCGATGTGTTCGGGCGGGGTGGTCGAAGAGCAGGACCTGTTGCTGGCACCCGTAGAACATAATCAATCCGATAGTGCCCCGTTCGGCAGCAAATACCCGCTGCCGAAATACCTAGATCAGGTCGAGCGGCAGGCGCTGCTGGAAGCGCTGGAGCAGACCGGCTTCAATCGTACGGCGGCAGCCAAGCTGCTCGGGCTGACATTCCGCACCATGCGCTACCGGATGGAGCGGTTGGGTATCAAAGAGGCGGGCGGCGCGGATGATGCGGATTGACGATAAGGGCCTGCTGGCCGGCGGAGATTATGTGCCGTCGCCGAACTGCGACGACCGCCCCCCGGGCGCAATCGAATTGCTGGTGATACACGGCATCAGCCTGCCGCCCGGCGAATTCGGCGGCGACGGTATCCGGCGGCTGTTCACCAACACCCTCGATGCGGCAGCCCACCCCTATTACGTAACCCTTGCCGGGCTGAGGGTATCCTCGCATTTTCTGGTGCGCCGCGACGGACGGATCGTCCAGTTCGTCCCTTGCCTGAAACGGGCGTGGCATGCGGGAGAATCGTGCTGGCAGGGCAGGCCGCGCTGCAACGATTTCTCGCTTGGTATCGAGCTGGAGGGCGGCGATGACGTGCCTTATACCGACGAGCAATACGCCGCGCTGCGGCAGCTGACCGAGGCCTTGCGCGCAGCTTACCCGCTGCGCGGCATCGCCGGGCACAGCGACATCGCACCGCAGCGCAAGACCGATCCCGGGCCGCATTTCGACTGGATGCGCTACCTTGTCGGGCTGTCCGGAACGCAACGCGAGAAGTGAATCCATATTCATGAATTGGGCGGAATATCTAGGCCTTTTTTTAACTTGAATTATTTTTGTTAACTACTACAATTAGCCGCGTTGTTGAAAAAAAACACTAGATATAGTGGTTTTGAATTTTCAGCGTCGTTAAAGTTAACGGGATTTCAAGGGAGCCTATAGATGCTGCATACCGCCATAAATGACGTTCAAGTCTCCCATGCGTTTCCTGGCGCCGCTCCCGAATCATCATCGTCCCAACCCGCTTCCCTCGAGCAATACAAAGTCATACGCCGCAACGGTTCGGTGGTCTCTTTCGAGCCCGTCAAGATATCGATCGCGATGACCAAGGCGTTCATCGCGGTGAACGGCGGCCAGGGTGCCGCATCGGCGCGCGTGCGCGAGATGGTCGAGGTGTTGGCCAACGGGGTGGTGTGGGCGTTGATGCGTCGCCAGCCGCACGGCGGGACGTTTCATATCGAGGATATCCAGGATCAGGTCGAGCTGGGGTTGATGCGTTCCGGCGAGCACGACGTCGCGCGCGCCTATGTGCTGTACCGCGAGGAGCGCGCGCGTTCCCGTGCCAAGACCAAGAGCGTCGAGCCGGTGCATGTCATCAATGTCATCGGCGAGGACGGCATTGCCCGTCCGCTGGATGTGGATCATCTTGCGGCGCTGGTGCGATCGGCCTGCACAGGGCTGGGCGAGGCGGTGGAAGCGGATACGGTTGTCAGTATGACGCTCAAGGACTTGTATGACGGCGTGTCCGCGCAGGAGGTGCGCAAATGCCTGATCCTGTCCGCGCGTTCGCTGATCGAGAAGGAGCCGGCCTACAACTTCGTCACCGCGCGCCTGCTGCTCAATACCATCTGCAGCGAAACACTGGGCGAAGAGGTGGTGCAGGCCGACATGGCGACTCGCTATGCGGAATATTTCCCGCAATTCATCAGGCAGGGCGTTGCGGCGGAACTGCTGGATGCGCGTCTGGCGCAGTTCGATTTGCAACGCCTGGGCGCCGAGCTGGATGCGCAGCGCGACCTGCAATTCGGCTATCTGGGCTTGCAGACCCTGTATGACCGCTATTTTCTGCATATCCAGGGAAAGCGCATCGAGCTGCCGCAGGCGTTCTTCATGCGCGTGGCGATGGGGCTGGCACTCAACGAGATCGACCGCGAGGCGCGCGCGATCGAGTTCTACCGCCTGTTGTCCAGCTTCGACTTCATGAGCTCCACGCCGACGCTGTTCAATTCCGGCACACAGCGCTCGCAGCTGTCCTCCTGCTATCTGACCACCGTGGCCGACGATCTGGACGGCATCTACGAGGCGATCAAGGAGAACGCGTTGCTGGCCAAGTATGCCGGCGGGCTGGGCAACGACTGGACGCCGGTGCGCGCGCTCGGCGCGCACATCAAGGGCACCAACGGCGAGTCGCAGGGCGTGGTGCCGTTCCTCAAGGTGGTGAACGATACAGCCGTCGCGGTCAATCAGGGCGGCAAGCGCAAGGGTGCGGTGTGCGCCTATCTGGAGACATGGCATCTGGACATCGAGGAGTTCCTCGACCTGCGCAAGAACACCGGCGACGACCGCCGCCGCACGCACGACATGAACACGGCGAACTGGATTCCCGACCTGTTCATGAAGCGCGTGATGGAAGGGGGCGAGTGGACGCTGTTCTCGCCATCCAATGTGCCGGACCTGCACGACAAGTTCGGTGCCGATTTCGAGCGCGCCTATATCGCCTATGAGGCGAAGGCGGCCTGCGGCGAGCTCAAGCTGTTCAAGAAGATCCCGGCACAGGGCTTGTGGCGCAAGATGCTGACCATGCTGTTCGAGACCGGCCATCCGTGGATCACCTTCAAGGATCCCTGCAACATCCGTTCGCCGCAGCAGCATGTCGGCGTGGTGCACAGTTCCAACCTGTGCACCGAGATCACGCTGAACACCAGCGACAGCGAAATCGCCGTATGCAACCTCGGCTCGGTCAATCTGGCGGCGCACCTGCATCCGCGCGGGCACGAGCAGGCCGGGCAGATCGACCACGGCAAGCTGCGCCGCACCATCAATACCGCGATGCGCATGCTCGACAACGTGGTGGACATCAACTACTACGCCGTCGGTAAGGCGCGCAACTCCAACCTCAAACACCGCCCGGTCGGCCTGGGCATCATGGGCTTCCAGGATTGCCTGCACGAGTTGCGCATCCCCTACGCCTCGGAGGCGGCGACCGAGTTCGCCGACCGCTCGATGGAGGCGGTGTGTTACTACGCCTACTGGGCTTCCACCGAGCTGGCGCAAGAGCGCGGTCGCTACGCCAGTTATCGCGGCAGCCTGTGGGATCGCGGCATCCTGCCGCAGGATTCGCTGGAGTTGCTGCGCCAGGAACGCGGCGGCTATGTCGAGGTGGACATGTCCGTGTCGATGGACTGGGATGCCCTGCGCGCCCGTATCGGAGAACACGGCATGCGTAATTCCAACTGTGTGGCGATTGCGCCGACCGCGACCATCTCCAACATCATCGGCGTGTCGGCCTGCATCGAGCCGACTTACCAGAACATCTTCGTGAAGTCGAACCTGTCCGGCGAATTCACCGTCATCAACGAACACCTGGTCGCCGATCTCAAGCAGCTTGGCCTGTGGGATGAGGTGATGATCGCCGATCTGAAATATTTCGACGGCAGCCTGGCGAAGATCGACCGCATACCGCAGGAACTGCGCAATCTCTATGCGACCGCCTTCGAGATCGAGCCGCCTTGGCTGATCGAGGCCGCGTCGCGCCGGCAGAAGTGGATAGACCAGTCGCAGTCGCTGAACATCTACATGGCCGGCGTATCGGGGCGCAAGCTCGACGAAACCTACAAATTGGCATGGGTGCGAGGCCTGAAGACGACTTACTACCTGCGCGGGATGGGAGCGACTTCCGCGGAGAAATCGACCGGACGCGCAGGCGCGCTGAATGCGGTGCCGACCCACGGCGGCGTGGAAGAAGAAACTAAATTCTGCTCGATTGACAATCCGGAGTGTGAGGCATGCCAGTAGGCAAGCCCCGTGGTGCGGGATGGGGGAATTTAACGGGCGGCGACGCCTGCAGATGAGGATAAGGGCAATATGTTGACATTCGAGGACAATATCAGGCCGGCCACAGTGCCATTCGGTGCGATGCCGGGAGCTTTCGGCGGTGCGCCTGTCGTGCAGACGGAAGCGCGCGAAACGCATTCTGCGGAACAGGTATCTACCGCGCGCGTGCGCGTCGAGGACAAGGCCATCATCAATTCGCGCGCCGACGTGAACCAGCTGGTGCCGTTCAAGTACAAGTGGGCGTGGGAGAAATACCTGGCCGCCTGCGCCAATCACTGGATGCCGCAGGAAGTGAACATGACTGCCGACATCGCATTGTGGAAAAGTAACAATCTGACGGCGGACGAGCGTCTGTTGGTCAAGCGCAATCTCGGATTTTTCAGCACTGCAGATAGTCTGGCAGCCAACAACATCGTGCTCGGAACCTATCGCCACATCAGCAATCCGGAATGTCGCCAGTATCTGTTGCGCCAGGCCTTCGAGGAGGCGATCCATACCCATGCCTACCAGTACATCGTGGAGAGCCTCGGGCTGGATGAAGGCGAGATTTTTAACATGTATCACGAAGTGCCGAGTATCCGCGCCAAGGATGAATTCCTTATTCCATTCATTGATGTGCTGACCAATCCGACGTTCAAGACCGGCACGCAGGAAGCGGATCAGGCGCTGTTGCGCAGCCTGATCGTGTTCGCCTGCATCATGGAAGGCCTGTTCTTCTATGTTGGCTTCGTGCAGATACTGGCGCTGGGCAGGCAGAACAAGATGACCGGTGCGGCCGAGCAATACCAATACATCTTGCGCGACGAATCCATGCACCTGAACTTCGGCGTGGATGTCATCAACCAGATCAAGATGGAGAATCCTCACCTGTGGACCCCTGAATTCCGCGAGGAGATCCGCGGTCTGTTCCGCAAGGGTGTAGAGCTGGAGTATGCCTATGCGGAAGACACCATGCCGCGCGGCGTGCTGGGCTTGAATGCAAGCATGTTCAAGGAATATCTGCGTTTCATCGCCAACCGGCGTTGCCAGCAGATCGGGGTGGATGTGCTGTATCCGGGGGCAAGCAATCCGTTCCCGTGGATGGCGGAGATGATAGACCTCAAGAAAGAGAAGAACTTTTTCGAGACCCGTGTCACCGAGTATCAGAGCGGCGGCGCGTTGTCTTGGGATTGAACTGGCTTGGGGTGTACAGACTTTGGGTCGTGCTTGAAGCTGGGCGCGGGCCGGAGGTGCAGTAGCAGCAAGGTGTTGTTGTATTTCATTAACTTTCATTATTGTAAGGAGATTGAAATGGTAGCAGCGAAAAAACCAGCAGCGAAGAAGGCGGCTCCGGCGGCCAAGAAGGCTGCAGCAAAGAAACCCGTAGCCAAGAAGGCGGCTCCGGCAGCCAAGAAACCGGCAGCTAAAAAGGCAGTAGCCAAAAAACCGGCAGCCAAGAAAGCTGTAGCGAAGAAGCCAGCAGCCAAAAAGGCAGTAGCCAAGAAACCGGCAGCCAAGAAAGCTGTAGCGAAGAAGCCAGCAGCCAAAAAGGCAGCAGCCAAAAAACCGGCAGCCAAGAAAGCTGTAGCGAAGAAGCCGGCGGCCAAGAAAGCTGTAGCCAAGAAGCCTGCCGCGAAGAAGGCAGCGGCCAAGCCAGCGGCGAAGAAGCCTGCCGCGAAAAAGGCAGCAGCCAAGCCAGCAGCGAAGAAGCCTGCTGCAAAGAAGGTGGTGGCCAAGCCAGCAGCTCCTGCTCCGGCAGTAGCCAAGCCGGCGGCACCAGCCCCTTCCGCGCCAGCACCTGTGCGTCCGGCTGCAACGTGGCCTTTCCCCACACCGGGAATCGGCAAGCCGAACTGATCGGGATGCCGCTGTGATGGCGGTCGCACCGAAACGGTGAGGCACGGCCTTCTGGTGAGACTGGGTCAATGAATGTTGACCAAGTCGCTGGTATGGTGCGGGAGGGGCAGCCTGTCTGCCTTTCCCGCAATCGGCTGGTTTCGCCGGTGCAGATGGGTCGCTATGTGACAGCGGAGGCCTGACGGCTTTCTGCGCGGGAGGTGGTTTTCCCCGAAGGAAGTGCTTGGGCTGTCCCGGTTTTGGGGCGTACCGGTCGGTGCGTGCGCCTTTTTGTTCCGCCAATCGTATATTGGCGCGTGTCTACTGCTTCGCAAATTCCAATATTTGCGAACGGCTTTGTGCCCCCTGAATTCCGCATCCGGAAACATGCATATCCCGTGAAAATCGCACGCCCCAACCTGCTCCTGTTGCTGCTGCCATTCATGCTGGGAGCGTGCGCGTCATACCCGCCCATCCAGTACCAGAATGTCATCGAGCCGCAAGCAGTGGCGCTCGAACCGGTGCTGCAAGCGGACAGGCCCATCGTCGCGCTGGCGCTGGGCAGCGGAGGCGACCGCGGTTTTGCGCATGTCGGCGTCATCAAGGCGCTCGAGGAGAACGGCATCGGGATCGATATCGTTACCGGAACCAGCGCGGGAAGCGTGGTGGGCGCGCTGTATGCCGGCGGTTACAAGGGGGCGGAGCTGGAACGGATCGGGTTCGAGCTCGATCAGGACAGTCTCGACGATTTCAGCCTGTCGAAGCGCGGCTACATCCGCGGCGAACGCTTGCAGGACTTCATCAACCGCGCGCTGAACAACCGTTCCATCGAGGATCTCGACAAGCCGTTTGTCGCGGTCGCGACCCAACTCGGCACAGGCAAGGTCGCTGCCTTCAATCGCGGCAACACCGGCATGGCGGTACGCGCCTCCAGCAGCATCCCCGGCGTATTCCATCCGGTCAGGATCGGCGGCGAGGAATATGTGGACGGCGACCTGAAGGAGCCGGTGCCGGTAGGCCTGGCGCGCGAAATGGGCGCAGACATCGTAATCGCCGTGGATATCGCGCCGCTGCCCAATGACTACCCGGTATCCGAAGACATCATCGACATGCTCAATCAGAGTATCCGGATCATGCGCCAGTCCATCCTGGTGCATGAACTGGAAGCGGCACAGGTGGTCATCCGCCCCGTGATCGGCAAGACGCCGGAGGCCGACGTCGCCGGCAAGCTGCAACTGATCAGGAACGGCGAAGAGGCGGCCATTGCGGCGTTGCCGCAGATACGCGAGTGGCTACGGAAGATCGCCATCAAAAAGAAATTGGTGCGTAGCATAAGGTAGCGTTGTGCCCTTCCGTCGCCACGAGTCGCGTAGAATCCTGATCAGACCATGAGCTTCTATTGCGCCGAACTTCCCTACCGTAGCGATGCCAGCGCCTACTTCGCCGCAATCGCAGGTCTGCCGTGGGCGGCATGGCTGGACAGCGGCGGCATGGCGCGCTACGACATCCTCGCCGCAGCGCCGCAGCGCAGCATCGTGCTGGATGGCAATGCGGCATGTGCCGATCCCTTTGCCTTGTTGCGCGAAGAACTGGGGCCGCCGGTCGCGCCGGTGCCGGACATCCCGTTCGCCGGAGGTGCGCTGGGTTACTGGAGCTACGACCTTGCACGGCGCATGATGCAGCTGCCGGAGCTGGCACAGGATGGCGAGCGCTTACCGGACATGGCGGTCGGTCTCTACGACTGGGCGCTGGTGCTCGACCATGAGCTGCACACGGCGAAACTGGTATCGCACCGGCGCTATGCCGAGACGGAAGCGCTGCTACCGGAGCTGTTGCGGCGGCTGCAAAGCGTCGCGCCGCTGCCGCGCGATGATTTCCGCGTGTGCGGCAGCATCGCCTCCAACTTCACCCCCGCGTCATACCGCGTCGCATTCGACGCCGTGCAGGACTACCTGCAAGCGGGCGACTGCTACCAGATCAATCTCGCGCAGCGTTTCAGCGCGGCAGCGTCCGGCGATGCCTTCGGCGCCTATTTCGAATTGCGCCGCATCAGCCCCGCGCCCTATTCCGCATTCCTCAATCTGCCGCAGGCGCAGATACTGTGCGCTTCGCCGGAACGCTTCCTCAGCGTGCGCGGCGGAAGAGCCGAAACCAGGCCGATCAAGGGCACGCGCCCGCGCGGACGCGACGCGGCGGAAGACGCGCGGCTCGTGCAGGAACTGCATGCCAACCCGAAAGACCGCGCCGAGAACCTGATGATCGTCGACCTGCTGCGCAACGACCTCGGCAAGAGCTGCCTGCCGGGCTCGGTGCGCGTGCCGGAACTGTTCGCGGTGGAGAGCTACGCCAACGTGCATCATCTGGTTAGCACCGTGGAAGGCGAGCTGGCACCGGGGCGCGACGCGCTCGACCTGCTGCGCGACTGCTTCCCCGGCGGCTCCGTCACCGGCGCTCCCAAACAGCGCGCCATGCAGATCATCGAACAACTCGAACCGCAGCGGCGCGGCGTGTATTGCGGCGCGATCGGCTACATCGGCTTCGACGGCAACATGGATACCAACATCGCCATCCGCACCTTGGTTCATTCCGCTGGTCAAATAAGGTGCTGGGCGGGCGGCGGCATCGTCGCCGACTCGCAATGCGCAGCCGAGTATCAGGAGACGCTGGACAAGGCATCGGCGATGCTCGAACTGCTGCGACACTACGGAGGCGAACATGATTACACCACGCAAAGCGAATGAGCGCGGCCACGCGCAACACGGCTGGCTGGAAAGCTGGCACAGCTTCTCCTTCGCCGACTACCATGATCCGGCGCATGTGCATTTCGGCCCGCTGCGCGTCATCAACGAAGACATCGTGCAACCGGATAGCGGCTTCGATACCCACGGCCACCGCGACATGGAGATCGTCACCTATATTCTCTCCGGCACGCTGCGCCACCGCGACAGCATGGGTCACGGCGAGGACATCCGCGCCGGAGAGATACAACTGATGCGCGCGGGCAGCGGCGTGCAGCACAGCGAGTTCAACCCATCATCTGACACGCCGGTGCACCTGCTGCAAATCTGGATCATGCCGGAAGAGCAAGGACTTACGCCGGGCTATTGGCAGAAGACGTTTCCCGATAAGGCGAAGCGCGGACGCTGGTGCCTGCTGGTGTCGCCCGACGCGGCACAAGGTTCGCTGCGCATCCATCAGGACGCGCGCCTGTCGGCGGCCCTGCTGGACGGTGCGGAGACGCTGGACTACCCCATAGCCGCCGGGCGCCGCGCCTATCTGCACGTCGCGCGCGGCTCGCTCACTGCGAATGGGCAAACTCTCAACGCTGGCGATGCGCTGATGTACAGCGACGAGCAGCGGGTCATGCTGGGGCAGGGGAATGATGCCGAGGTGCTGCTGTTCGATCTGGGGTAAGCCTAGCGTTCTTCGAGAACGCGTTTCAGGTTGTGCAGGTCGCTCCCGACCAGCCGCGCGTCTTCGGCAAACTGTTCCTCGGTCATGCCGGGCGCCTGAAACAGCGTGAGGCAGACTTCGCTACCTTCCCCGTTAGGAATGACGCGCATCGGGACGCGGATTTCCTGACTGGATGGCAGTCTTACGCTATGGTCGAGGATTCCATAAGCGTTGCGTTCGGTGAAGCGGATCGCGGCGGGGCCGTCGGGAGACTGGATGATCCACTCGCCGTTCTCATAGGCGATGGAGCGGCAGAACGCCGGAGCCCAGCGCGGCAGGTTCTCCGGGTTGGCGGTGAAGTCGTAGACCTGTGCCGGTGGGAGCGCGATCGACACGCTTACGGTTCTGGATTTCATCAAGTCAGTAGTGCGCGCACACGACATAACTTCCTCGCTCAGCGGGATTTTCTACAGCGTCAACGTAGAATTAACCGGCTCCGCGCTTTTGCGGAGTCCGGGTTGAATGTCGGGTTAGACTGGACGTGGACTCTACAAGCCGTCCCGACACAAACTTGTGAAGCACGCTGGCGATTAACGTCTGATATGGCATACCTTCTTCGAGCGCGCGGGCTTGAATATCCATCAAGTCTGGTGTGGACAGGCGAATGTTGACCCGCTTTTCCTTGAGAAAAGTGGCTGTGGCAGCGGCCTTGAATTTTGCCAACTTTGCTTTTGACGGAGAGGTGGACTTGAATTCCCCCTTTTCATAGGCGTCCAGAATATCTTTCTCAAATGCATCAAGTTTTTTCATCAGAGTCACTCCTCAACAAATAGTCTCTGGTAGCCTTTCTGCTAGGAATCACTGTCTTCAAAAAATAGTGATCTGGCTCTTCAACATAAGGCACCAAGTAAACATAACCATCAAATGCCACGACAAGAACGGATTGGTTTGGATATTTCTCCGTGTTCGGGTGGCGCAATTCATCCAGCACGCCATCCGCCTCAATAGCAAGTGCTATTACCTCGAACGAAATATTACGCTCAACTTTCAGCGCCTCGTTTTTATCGTGGTTCCAGCGAAATGGTTTCATCTGTTCAGTTTATCTTGATGTGTGCCTATTGTCACCTTTTGGAGCGGGTGTGTCTAATGGGCAGGCCGCTTCTGGCCTGACCCTCTTGACCGCAAGGATAGGGCTTTGGCAAAGAACACAATGCTACAGATATAGACTTGACCCGGTGTTACTCTTCGTTGCGTCTCGTTCATATGGATGACCTCAATGAAAACCCCCAACGTGGAGTTATGCCTCATGTGGCTCAATGTAGCGTGATGACCCGCAGGTTCTTCTGCGTCGGTTGGTATTCAAGTGCGGCAAGAACCCTCGTCGGATACCCTTCGTCGGTTCTCGGAATCTCAAGCATTACATTGAACTTGATAACGTCATGATCTGGGAGGTAGGCGAGGTTATAAATGTAGCTGGCCGTGACCTTTGCGCGGATGAGTTTGGCGAGTTCATCGCTGTCGAGATCGGCAATCCCCGCCTTTTCAAGCTTCCCGAGTTTTTTGGTCTTGAGGTAATTGTGCTTCGCTTTCTCCAACTCGACGGTGAAGCCATCAATGGGGAGGACGTTCGTGGAAACGGCGTTCAATGACATCTCCGTATCAACCTCGAAGCCCGGAAACACGGGGCGTTCAATCTTGTAGCCGAGAAATAGATCGAAGAATGATGACTGCAAGCTAACGATTCGATACCCGAAGTCTTCAAAGGGGTAGCCGACGAGGTTAACGTCCTCTTCGTTTGGGCGGTCGTCTTCGTGCCCCATGATTATGGTGTTTCCGTGCTTTAGGTACGAATTCACCAATATCGACGACAAGTAGGTTTTCGCACGAGATGCAAAGGTCGTTGGGATGAAACCAACATATGGCGGAAAGCTACATAGCGACCGATGAAAGGCTTCAAGAGCGGCATCGGAAAGATTGTTAACGTAGACACAATAGAGGGCTGTGCCGTGCACGAAAGTGAATGATTGGGACAGGACCAACGACTCTTGAAGTATGTCGAAGATGAATTGCTGATCTTCGCCGATTAGATCGCCGCAAAGGACGCTCTGGGTTGATCGTTTGTCATGAAGAGGAATGGTGGCCTCTGCAACTGCAAGGCCATACCAGGACGATTCAATGCATTGCGAATCGAAGATGAACGCCGCTTCGTTACGGTTACCGATAGGAACCAAGCCGGACTTCAGTTGCGCATAGGCGATTCCCTTCGATTGAAGCGCTTCCTGCGTGGCGAGATGCAACCCCTGAATTTCGCGGTGCATCACCGTCGGCGACAGGTTGAAATGGTCGCGCATGACCTCAAGCATTATGTTGCCGCGAGCATTCAGAGTGAAGATGGGCTGGTCGTAGGGCTTCATGAGGCATAACGTTAAGTAGCTGGCAAAAACGCCGTATATTCTGGCTGAGCCTGACGGATAAGCTGGAGCATTGCTTCTATCCCCTTGTTTTATGGGTTGCCGTCCAATCGAATGCGGCATTTGCCGGTGCGGCTGGTTTCCAGCCGTCCGTAACCCTACCCGAGCTTCGCATCGAAAACAATGCAGGCGATCCGACCGCCGAACCTTACCCTGCGTTCTTCACCCGGCTGATGCGTATCACTTCCGGAATCTTGCGCAGGCCGCGCATGACGTTGGCGAGGTGCAGGCGGTTGTTCACTTCGAGGGTGAAGTACAGCGCGGTGTATTCGCCCTCGTTGGCGAAATTGACGTTGCTGATGTTGGATTCGGCCTCGGCGATGGCGGCGGCGACCTTGGCCAGCACGCCGCGCTGGTTCGCCACGATGAGCTTGATGCTGACTTCGAAGGCGCGCGCGATGTCCTTGTCCCACGCCACATCCAGCCATTGTTCGTTGTTGCCGTGGCCGCGGCGCAATGTGGGGCAGTCGTGGGTGTGCACGACCAATCCCTGGCCACCCCTGATGACGCCGATGATCGGGTCGCCGGGGATCGGGCTGCAACACTTGGCGAACTGCACCGCCATGCCTTCCGTTCCCTGAATGGTGATGACCGGCCCGGTCGCCGGTTCGTTCGCCACGGTCTCGCCGAGGCTGGCGAGCTGGCGCGCGACCACCATGTTGAGGCGGCGGCCGAGGCCGATGTCGGCGAGGATGTCCTGCCGGGTCTTGACGCCGGTCTCGCGCAGCAGCTTGTTCCAGTGCGCGTCGTCCATGTCCTGCGGTTTAACGCCGAGCGCATTCAGCGCCTGGTTGAGCAGGCGTTCGCCGAGCTGCGCCGATTCGCCCGACTGCATGGTCTTGAGGAAATGACGGATGTGGCCGCGCGCCTTGCTGGTGGTGACATAGCCCAGCCAGGCCGGGTTCGGTTTGGCGCTGGAGGCGGTGATGACCTCCACGCGGTCGCCGTTCCTGAGTTCGGTGCGCAGCGGTACCAGTTCGTGGTTCACCTTGACGGCGATGCAGCGGTTGCCGATATCGGTATGCACGTTGTAGGCGAAATCCACCGCGGTCGCGCCGCGCGGCAGCGACATGATCTGCCCCTTGGGGGTGAACACGTACACTTCGTCGGGGAACAGATCCACCTTGAGGTGTTCGAGGAACTCGGCGGAGTCGTTGCTCTGGCTCAGGCTCTCCAACAGTTCCTGCAACCACTGGTGGGTCTTCTTGTGCAGGTCCTTGATGGACTTGTGGCCGCTCTTGTACAGCCAGTGCGAGGCCACGCCCGCATCGGCGATCTTGTGCATCTCGCGGGTGCGGATCTGGATCTCGATGGGCGTGCCGAACGGCCCGAACAGCGTGGTGTGCAGCGACTGGTAACCGTTCAGCTTGGGGATGGCGATGTAGTCCTTGAACTTGCCGGGGATCGGCTTGTACAGCCCGTGCAGCGCGCCCAGCGCCACATAGCAGGAGTCGAAATCGTCCACCAGCACGCGGAAACCGTAGATGTCGAGCACTTCGGCAAAGGCCAGCGACTTGGTCTGCATCTTCTTGTAGATGCTGTAGATGTTCTTCTCGCGACCGCTGACCTCGGCATGGATGCGGTGTTCGCCCAGGCGGCGCGTGATCGCTTCGAGTATCCGGTGCACGACTTCGCGGCGGTTACCGCGCGCCACCTTGAGCGCCTTGGCCAGCACGGCATAGCGGTTGGGGTGCAGATACTTGAAGCTCAGGTCTTCCAGCTCGTGGTAGACGTCGTGCAGGCCGAGGCGGTTGGCGATCGGCGCATAGATCTCCATGGTCTCGCGCGCGATGCGTTCGCTCTTCTCGTGCGACACCGATTCCAGCGTGCGCATGTTGTGCAGGCGGTCGGCCAGCTTGATCAGGATCACGCGCACATCGCGTGCCATCGCCAGCAACATCTTGCGGAAGTTCTCCGCCTGCGCATCCTGGCGGGTCTCGAACTGGAACCGCTCCAGTTTGCTCAGTCCTTCCACCAGTTCCGCAACCGGTTTGCCGAATTTTTCGGCGACCTGATCGAGGGAGACTTCGGTATCTTCCACCACGTCGTGCAGCAGCGCGGCGATCAAAGCCTGCACGTCGAGGTGCAGCGGCGCAAGGATGCGCGCTACGGAGATCGGGTGGGTGACATACGGATCGCCGGACTCGCGCGTCTGTCCCTGATGCGCGATGCGGCTGAATTCGAGCGCTTCGCGGACGTGTTCGACGTCCTGCGGTTTAAGGTAGGTTGTGACCTCTTCGAGAAGGAGTTCTGCGTCGGCCATGCGGGGTCACGGTGATCATGCCTGGCCGCGATTCAGGATTTCCTTGCCGACCTTGCCTTCGCTGATCTCGCGCAGCGCGATCACGGTGGGCTTGTCCCGGCTGTCTTCCACCAGATGGGCGGCGCCGTTGGCCAGCTGGCGCGCGCGATAGGCCGCAGCCAGCGTCAGCTCGAAACGGTTAGGGATCTGCGTGAGACATTCTTCGACGGTGATACGTGCCATGATTTACTCCGGTTTTTGCAAATGATTGATCAACACCTGATGGCGGGCCAGCTGGTTCGCGCAACGCAGCCGTGCGGAAAGCACCACTGCATTGAGTTCGCGCAAAGCCTCGTTCAGGTTGTCGTTGATGATAACATAATCGAATTCGGCGACATGCGACATATCCTCGCGCGCCGCCGCCATGCGCCGCGCGATAACCTCTTCGCTGTCCTGGCCGCGCCCTATCAGGCGCTGCTCCAGCGCTTCCAGCGACGGCGGCAGGATGAAGATGCTGACGCAGGCCGGGAACAGGCGCCGCACCTGCGCCGCGCCCTGCCAGTCTATCTCCAGCAGGATGTCGTGCCCCATGGAAATCTGCTGGCCGATCCAGGCCTGCGAGGTGCCGTACAGGTTGCCGTAGACCTCCGCGCTTTCCAGAAACTCGCCGCGCCCCACCATCTCCATGAACTCCTCGCGGCTGACGAAGTGGTAGTTGCGCCCATCCTGCTCGCCGGGGCGCGGGTTGCGCGTGGTGTGGGAGACCGACAGGCCGATCTGCGGATTGATGTTGAGCAGGGCATGCACCAGACTGGTTTTTCCCGCGCCGGACGGCGCGCTGACGACGAAAAGGCTTCCGGACATGATCTACTCCAGGTTCTGGATCTGTTCGCGCATCTGCTCGATGAGGATCTTCATCTCCATCGCGCTGCGCGACACTTCCGCATCCACCGACTTCGAGCCGAGCGTGTTGGCCTCGCGGTTCAGCTCCTGCATCAAAAAATCCAGCCGCTTGCCCACCGCGCCGCCCTGCGCGAGGATGCGGCGCATCTCGGTGAGGTGGCTGGCGAGCCGCGACAGCTCCTCGTCCACATCGATCTTGCTGGCGAACAGCGTGATCTCCTGGCGGATGCGTTCGTCCAGACCGTCCTGTGCCGGGGCGTTCTGCATCGCCTCGCGCAGGCGCGCGGCGAGCTTCTGCTCGTAGGCGGCGATGGCGGCGGGGACATGCGGCATCACACCGCTGCGCAAGGCCTCGATCTTGTCCACGCGCTGTAGCAGGAAGTCCTTGAGCTTCTCGCCTTCGCGCGCGCGCGCCGCCGAGAATTCCTGCAATGCCTCCTGCAGCAGGCCGAGCAGCGCGGTGCGCAACTCGTCCGCCGAGGCGGCGGGCGTTTCCAGCACGCCGTTCCAGCGCAGCGCGTCGGCCACGCTCAGGGAGCGCGCCTCCGGCAGCACCGCGCGCACTTCGCGATCCCAGGCGGCGAGTTGTTGCAGCAGGTCGCGGTTCAGCGCCGCGCCGCTTTGCGCGGAACGCGCCGCGTAGTTGATGCGGCATTCCACCTTGCCGCGCTGCAATTGCGCGCTGATCGCCTCGCGCAACGCGCCCTCGAAAGCGCGCAGCTCGTCCGGCATGCGCAACTGGATGTCGAGGTAGCGGTGGTTGACGGCGCGCAGGTCCAGCGTCAGTGAACCGCTGTCGAGTTCGGCGCTGGTATTGGCATAGCCGGTCATGCTCAAGATCATGGTGGGGTTTCCGGGGTGAATAAAAGGCTGTGCTCGGGGGGCGCATTATATTACGATTGCGGCCATGAATTTTTCCGTCCATCAGGCGAGTCATATCGGCAACCGCAGGTTCAATCAGGATCGCGCCGCCTACGCATACGACAACGCCGCGCTGCTGCTGGTGCTGGCCGACGGCATGGGCGGACACCTGCATGGCGAACAGGCCTCCGGCCTCGCCATCGAGGCCTTCATCGATGCGTTCGACCGCTATGCGCGCGCGCGCCGCACCGATCCGCAGGCATTTCTGGAACAGGCCATGCGCGACGCCGACCGGCGCATCCAGAACCTCTCCCGGGACGACCTGCCGGGCGGCGCGCCCGGATCGACCTGCGTGGCGGCGCTGGTGCAGGACGGCAAGGTGCATTGGGGCCATGCCGGCGATTCGCGCTTCTACCTGCTGCGCGACGGCGCGGTCATGGCCATGACACGCGACCATTCGATGGTGCAACAATGGGTCGAGAGCGGTTTGCTCACCGCCGCGCAGGCGAAGGTGCATTCGCAACGCAACAAGATCACCAACTGCCTCGGCGGCATTCAGGGTATCTTCCACATGGAACCCGGAGAGCCGGTCGAGCTGCATTCCGGAGACGTGCTGCTGCTTGGCAGCGATGGCCTGTGGGGGCCGCTCGACGATGAGGATCTGGTGGGAGCGTTCGCTATGAGGCCGGTCGACGAGGCGCTGGATTACCTGATCGCACAGGCGCTGCGACGCGAGGCGGGAAAGTCCGACAACGTCACCGGCATCGCCTTGCGCTGGGGAGATGGCGAACCCGGTCACGACACAGCCGAACCGGTCAGCCACATCCTTAAAATCACTTGAATTCGGGAAGTGGAGAGTAGAGCGGCGCTTCGTGCTCAGTGACAAGCAGGAAACCCCGATCCCTCGCTACGCTCTCCCCGCTAACCACTCCCTACTCACCACTAACTAACTAACCAGGAACACATCATGCGTCCCAGCCAAAGACAGCCGAACCAACTCCGCAACATCCGCATCACCCGCCGCTATACCAAACATGCCGAAGGCTCGGTGCTGATCGAGTGCGGCGACACCAAAGTCATCTGTACCGCCAGCGTCGAAGAGCGCGTGCCGCCGCACAAGAAGAACAGCGGCGAAGGTTGGGTCACCGCCGAATACGGCATGCTGCCGCGCTCCACCGGCGAGCGCATGGGGCGCGAGGCCGCCAAGGGCAAACAGTCCGGGCGCACCCAGGAGATCCAGCGCCTGATCGGACGCAGTCTGCGCGCCGTGGTGGATCTGAAGAAATTGGGCGAGCGCACCATCCAGCTCGACTGTGACGTGATCCAGGCCGACGGCGGCACGCGCACCGCCAGCATCACCGGCGCCTTCGTCGCGTTGCACGATGCGGTCTCCGGATTGATGGGCAAGGGGCTGGTGAAAGAGAATCCGCTCAAGGATTTCGTCGCGGCGATCTCGGTCGGCATCCATGAGGGCATGCCGGTGCTCGACCTCGATTATGTCGAAGACTCCGCCTGCGACACCGACATGAACGTGGTGATGCTGGGCAGCGGCCACTTTGTCGAAGTGCAGGGCACGGCGGAAGGTCATCCGTTCTCGCGCGAGGAGATGGACGAGCTGCTGGAGCTGGCGAAATCCGGCATCGCGCAGATGGTCGAGATGCAGCGCGCGGCGCTGGAAAGTTAACAAAGAGCCGTCATTCCGGCGCAGGCCGGAATCCAGAGGTTTTTACAACAGTGCCTTTGGCTTTGTCCCGCTTTGCGGGAGATGCATTAAATTGTCTGGATTCCGGCCTGCGCCGGAATGACGGAATTAAGGTTTGTTTATGAATAAACTCGTTCTCGCCTCCAACAATCCCGGCAAGCTGCGCGAATTCCAGCGCATGCTCGCGCCGCTCGGCATCGAGGTACTGACGCAGGCACAACTCGGCATCGCCGAGGCCGAAGAGCCGCATTGCACCTTCATCGAGAATGCGCTGGCCAAAGCGCGTCACGTCAGCGCCGCCTGCGGCCTGCCCGCGCTGGCGGACGATTCCGGCATCTGCGTCGCGGCGCTGGACGGTGCGCCCGGCGTGCAGTCGGCGCGCTATGCGGGTGATGCGCCGAAATCCGATGCGCGCAACAACGAGAAGCTGCTGCAGGAGATGCAGGGCGTGAGCGACCGCCGCGCGCATTACTACTGCGTGCTGGTGCTGGTGCACTCGGCCTGCGACCCGCAGCCCATCATCGCCGAAGGCGAATGGCACGGGGAGATCGCGCACGAAGAGAGAGGCTCCGGCGGTTTCGGCTACGACCCGCTGTTCTGGTTGCCCGAGATCGGAAAGATGAGCGCGGAGCTGACACACGACGAAAAAGCGCAACTCAGCCATCGCGCCAAGGCACTGAACATTCTGTTGCAACGGCTCCGTTCCGCATGACCGAACACCCGTTGCAACCCGTCGGCCTCAAAGCGCAAGCCGTGAGTTTCCAAGCTTCGCCGCCGCTGTCCCTGTATATCCACATCCCGTGGTGCGTGCGCAAATGCCCGTATTGCGATTTCAATTCGCACGAGGCGCGCACTCCCTCGCCCTTGCAGGGAGAGGGTTGGGGAGAGGGTGGGATTGAACAACAATACGTTGCGGCGCTGGTGCGCGATCTGGAACTGGCGTTGCCGCAGGTCTGGGGGCGCAAGGTCGGCACGGTGTTCATCGGCGGCGGCACGCCCAGCCTGCTGTCGGGCGAGAGCGTGGCGGAATTGTTGCGTCAGGTGCGCATGTTGCTACGGCTCGACCTGAATGCCGAGATCACGCTGGAGGCGAATCCCGGCACGGTCGAGGCGGAGCGCTTCGCGGCCTATCGCGACGCGGGCGTGAACCGGCTGTCGCTCGGTATCCAGAGTTTCAATGACGCTCATCTGCAAGCGCTGGGACGCATCCATTCCGCAGACGAAGCGAAACGCGCCATCGAGATTGCGCAGCGACATTTCGACAACATCAATCTCGACCTGATGTATGCGCTGCCTCAACAGACGCTGGAACAATCGTTGCAGGACGTGCAGACCGCACTGTCGTTCGCGCCGCAGCACCTGTCCTGCTACCACCTCACGCTGGAGCCGAACACGCTGTTCGCACACCAGCCGCCGCCGCTGCCGGACGATGATGCGAGCGCGGAGATGCAACAGCGTATCGAAGCCTTGCTCGCCGAGCATGGCTACGAACATTACGAGACCTCGGCCTTCGCGCAGGCCACCCTCTCTCCTAACTCTCTCCCGCAAGCGGGAGAGAGGGACGCGGCCTTGCTGCGCAAGTTGCCTTCCAAGCGGCGCGCGCGCCACAATCTCAACTACTGGCGGTTCGGCGACTATCTCGGCATCGGTGCGGGCGCGCACAGCAAACTGAGTTTCCATGACAAAGTGTTGCGCCAGATGCGCCACAAACAGCCACAGGCCTATCTGGATGCGGTGGCGCGCTCAGCGCCGGTGCAGGAGGAACACGAGGTCGCGCCCGCCGACCTCGGCTTCGAGTTCATGATGAACGCGCTGCGCCTGAACGAAGGGTTCGACAGCGCGCTGTTTCAGGAGCGCACCAGTTTGCCGCTGCTTAGCATCCGGCGCGAGCTGGAAGAGGCGGAGAAAAAGGGATTGTTGCTGCGCGACGGGCAACGCATCGCGCCGACCGAGTTGGGGAAGCGTTTCCTGAACGACTTGCTGGAGATATTCCTGCGGGAAGAAATGTAGGAGCGCCGGAAGGCGCGATGGATGCTGCGGCACAACAGGTTGATCGCGGCTGCCGCCGCTCCTACACCCGCCGGAACACCAAGTCCCAAACACCGTGCCCTAATCGTATCCCGCGCTGCTCGAACTTGGTGAGCGGGCGGTAATCGGGGCGCGGCGCGTAATCGGCGGCGGTGTTCTCCAGCAGCGGCTCTTCGCTCAATACGCGCAGCACTTGCTCGGCATAGTCCTGCCAGTCAGTGGCGACGTGGATGTAGCCGCCCGGCTTGAGCTTCTGCACCAGTTGCGCGACGAACGGCGACTGGATCAGGCGGCGCTTGTTGTGGCGCGCCTTGTGCCACGGGTCGGGGAAGAAGATGTGTACGCCGTCGAGTGTGCCATCTGCAAGCATGTCGCGCAGCACTTCCACGGCATCGTGCTGGATGATGCGGATATTGCTGATCCCTTGCGACTCGATCAGCTTGAGCAGGTTGCCCACGCCGGGCGTGTGCACCTCCAGCGCGAGGTAATCGTTCTCGGGATGCGCCTGCGCGATGGTCGCGGTGCTCTCGCCCATGCCGAAGCCGATCTCCAGTATCTTCGGCGCGCTGCGTCCGAATGCGGCATCGAGGTCGAGCGATTGCGCGGAGTAGGAGATGCCGAAGCGCGGCAGCAAGGTATCCACCGCGCGCTGCTGCGCGGGCGAAACGCGGCCCTGGCGCAGCACGAAGCTGCGGATGTGCCTGTTCTTGAGATCGGTGGTGTCGGTCATGATGATCCGGTTTCTGTAGGGTGGGCACGTTTTTTGTGCCCACGCGGTTAGCGAAGGTTATTTCCGCGTGGGCACAAAAAACGTGCCCACCCTACGTGCAGGTCAAGAACGCACCGAGCCGATGATTCCCGCCGTCGGCGAGCTCGGGCTGGCGCTGTACAGCTTCTTCGGCATGCGTCCGGCCAGATACGCCTCGCGCCCGGCCTCCACGCCTTTCTTCATCGCCGAGGCCATCAGCACCGGGTCCTTCGCAGCGGCGATGGCGGTGTTCATCAGTACGCCGTCGCAGCCCAGCTCCATCGCGATGGCCGCGTCCGAAGCCGTACCCACGCCCGCATCCACGATCACCGGCACTTGCACGCGCTCCATGATGAGTTGCAGATTCCACGGGTTGAGGATACCCATACCGGAGCCGATCAGCGAAGCCAGCGGCATGATCGCGACGCAGCCGATGTCTTCCAGTTGTTTGGCGACGATGGGGTCGTCCGAGGTGTACACCATCACCTGAAAGCCTTCCGCCACCAGCGTCTTCGCGGCGGCGATAGTCTCGATCACGTTGGGATACAGCGACTGCGGATCGCCCAGCACTTCCAGTTTCACCAGCGTATGTCCGTCCAGCAGCTCGCGCGCCAGTCGCAGCGTGCGCACCGCATCGTCAGCGGTGTAGCAGCCCGCGGTGTTGGGCAGATAGGTGAATTTCGACATCGGCACCGCGTCGAGCAGGTTCGGCTCGTTGGCATTCTGGCCGAGGTTGGTACGGCGAATCGCCACCGTCACGATCTCCGCGCCGCTCGCATCCAGTGCCGCGCGCGTCTCGGCGAAATCCTTGTACTTGCCGGTGCCGACCAGCAGCCGGGATGAATAGCTTTTGCCTGCGATGATGAGTTCGTCGTTCATTGATGTGTTCCTGTTCAATTGAAGCCTTGCTTCCCTCGCCCCAACGGGGAGAGGGACTGAGGGAGAGGGGGTCAGCCCCCGCCCACCGCGACGACGATCTCCAGTTTGTCGCCGTCCGCCAGTTGCCGCTCGGCAAACTGGCTGCGCGGCACGATCTCGCCGTTGCGTTCCAGCGCGATGCGCTTGCCGCTCAAACCCATTTCCGCGATGAGTGCGGCGACGCTGATGACCTGTGGGAACTGGCGCGATTCGCCGTTGATGCTGACCGTTATCATTGTGCCCGTCCGTGCTAAAATGCGCGCCGCATTCTACACCAAGCGGGTGTAGTTCAATGGTAGAACGGCAGCTTCCCAAGCTGCATACGACGGTTCGATCCCGTTCACCCGCTCCATCCTTTACGGTGTCGCTTCGTCGTTACTTGACCCGATACAGCCTCTTCTCCAGCGTCTTTCCCTTCACACTGTCAAAGCGGTCATCCATCGCGTTGCCCAGTTGGCCCAGGCGGTCGTCGGGGTGCGGGTGGGTCTTGAACAGTAGCGCGACGTCGCCGTCGTCCTTGGCGAAATGGCCGATCTGTTGCAGCACGGCGGGCAGACCGAAGGCGTCGTAGCCGGCGCGGGTGGCGAGCACGACGGCGATGCGGTCGGCTTCGAACTCTGCACCCTTGTCGAGCGAGCGCGACACGATCTCGGCGCCGCTGCCGATCAGTCCTTGCACCTTGTCGCTGCCTCCGACGTTCTTCGCGACCAGCTGGCCGCCGAGGTCGATCAGCTTGCCCTGCTGCAATATCTTCAGGTGGTGCTGGCGGATGACGTGGCCGATCTCGTGCGCCAGTACACCGACCAGTTCGGCTTCACTCTGCAATAACTTGTAAAGGCCCTTGGTGACGAAGATGTAGCCGCCGGGCGCGGCGAAGGCGTTGACGTCGTTCGATTCGATCACGCCGAAGTGCCAGGCGAGTTCGGGGCGCTCGCTCTGGTCGGCGACCCAGCGGCCGACGTTGTTGACGTATTTTTGCAGCTTGGCATTCTTGACCAGCGGCGATGCGCCGAGCAGGTTGCCGGCGATCTGCCGACCGATCGCGGTCTCTTCTTCGACCGATGTGGCGGACTTGCCGGTCACCTTTTCCTGCACGCTTTGCTTGATCGTGTTTAGCAGTTGCTGCTCGAACGGGTTCGCCGCCCATGCGCTGCCGCAGAGCAGTGTCAGCGCGAGTATCCAGAATGCCTTCTTTACTCCGGATATCGGTTCGGTAAGTTCAGCCGTTCCATGGGCGGCGGTTGGCCTCCCCCTTGGTAACAGGGGGATCGAGGGGGATTGGTTTTTTTGTGCCGCATTCGAATCCCCCCTGCCCCCCTTTTGCAAAGGGGGGAACGCCAGCGTCTTGAAAATCGTCAGCAGGTCTATTCCGTTATTCATCACAAATCTCCTCATTGCGGCGCAGGCAGGTAGTCGAACCGGCGCGCGGCCAGCTTGCCGGATGCGGCGAACTTCGCGGCCTCGGATTTGCTGCTGGCATAGGATTCGGCGCGCTTCAGTTCATTCGCGTCGAATTTGGCTGCTTTCAGCTCCTCCTCGTTCAGGCCGCGGATGCCGGTGGTTGCCACCACCTTGCCGGTGCCGGCGCGGCCCGAGGCCAGCGCGAGCACACCGGAGGCATCGCTGCCGCCTTTGCGCGCCTCGCCCTTGCGGATGCTCAGCATGCGCACCCAGCCCTTGCCCTTGGCGCTCTTCACCTGATACCAGCCGCCGTCCTTCTTGAGGATGTCCACCTTGTCGCCGCTCGCCAGCTTCGCCACCGTCTTCGCGTCGCGGAACGGTTCGGCCTTGATGTCGTCGCCCTTGAGCGCCGTGCCGACTTCGGCGGCATGCAGTGCGCCGCTCAGCAGCAATGCGCCTAGCGTAAGGCTCCATCGTGTCGTTTTCATGGCTGGTGTTCCTTTCACGTTGTTCGGAAAATTCATTGTTATTCGAGGCATTCGTAGGATGGGTTGAGCGCAGCGATACCCATCAATTTGTTCACGTATCGAAACGATGGGTATCGCGTTGCTCCACCCATCCTACATGTGTTTATTCTCTTGTCTGTCCCACTCCAGCAGCGCCTCGGCGAACATCGTGCGCCAGCCTGCGCGCGCCGCGTCGCCACCGGCAATGTGGCCGCCATGGATGAAATGGCTGGCGGCATTATCCGGCTGGGCGAGATAGCGTTGCAATACGCCCGGCAGCGCAGCCAGCAGCGCCTCGGTGTCGCGCCGGATCGCGTCCTGCGCATCGGCGTCGTCCGCCGCCGCGACCCACGACACCGCCAGCGTGTTCTCGAACAGGTTCCACAGCCCCTTCTGGTCGCCGCTCAATGCCTCGACGCTCTTGCCGGCGAGTCCGGTCTTCTCCAGTGCGTGGCGTATCTTGTTCAGTGTGGCGGGACGGATCAGGTTACGTTCGCTGTCGAGACGGATCAGCAACAGCGTGGCCTGCAATTCGCCGCTGCGCGCACTGGCTGCGCGCACCATGTTCTGCTCCAGCGCCTTGCCGGTCGCCATCGCATACAGCCGCGCCAGCGTGAAGAACGCCAGCCCCACCGTCACCGGGCCGGTGAGGTTGATGTAGATATTGGTGAGGTTGATGCTGGCGTAGGTGATGCCGATCAGGATGATCTGCGACAGGCCGAACAGGCGGTCGATCTTGTCGCGCCCGGCGTCGCGGTAGAAACCCCATGCGGTCAGCCACACGATCGCCAGCGTGATCAGCAGATACCACACCCGTCCCTCGGGGAAGCGCAGCGCGTCGCCGTGCTTGAAGTTGTCGATCGCGGTGGCGAGTATCTCCACGCCGGGGAACAGCCGGTCCATCGGCGTCGCCTTGATGTCGAACAGGCTGGGCGCGGTCGAGCCGATGATGACGATCTTGTCCTTGAATTCGTCCTGCGGGCGTTTCCTGTCCTTGTTGCCCATGTCGAGGAACACGTCGCTGAAGCTGACGTGGCGGTAGGTGAACGGCTTGCCGCGCCAGTTGAGCAGCACCTGCTGCGCGTCCGGCTGCTGCCAGCCCAGCTCGCGCGCGAGGCGCGCCGGCAGCGAAGGCAGCGCCCAGCCGTAGTCGTCGCGATAGACGCTGTAGCGCCGCGCCACGCCGTCGGCATCGGGATAGATGTTGTGCAGGCCGAGACGGCCGCCCTCGAGTGCGGACTGGAAATGCGGCAGTACCACCGCGACGGTCGCATCCGGTTGCGCGCCCGGCAGCGGCGTGGCACCGGGGATCATCGCAGGCTTGACCTGGCTCAATTTGTCGCTGGAGGGATCGAGCCGCAGCATCGGGAAGTAGGTGTTGCCGGTCGCCGCGATGGCCGCGTCGAAATAGGCGTCGCTGTCCGGGTTGTACACGTCCGCGTCGCTGAACAGGATGTCGAACACCACCGCCTTGGGCTGCTGCTTTTCCAGTTGTTCGACGAATTCGCCCAGCACCTGGCGCGGCCACGGCCAGCGCCCATAGTCCTGCGCCAGCGCCGCGAGGCTGGCCTCGTCGATGTCCACGATCACGATGTCGGGATCGGGCCTGGGTACCACGATGCGGTAGCGCACCATCGCGTCGAACGCCGTCTGGCGCAACTCGGAGGTCGCGTGCAGCATCGTCGCATCGAGCAGCGCGAACACGCTGAACAGCCCGGCGAGATAGAGGTAGAAGTTGTACTTCAGCAGGCGTGCAAGATGACCGGCGAAACGGGCGCGCGCCCTGAGCAGGCGGTTGGCGAAAAGTTTCGGGTTCATGGCACTTGTTCTGCTCCGGTCGCGGCAGCGGGAAGCTGTTCATGCATCATGATGCGCGCAACCAGCCACATCGCCAAGATGCCTGCGGCCACCGCGACATAGCCTGCCACGGGGTAGCCGGTGATGCGCCCGTCCGCCTCCTGCCCGATGATGAAGCCGGCCAGCGTCGTAGCCAATCCCATCGCCAGCGACTGCACGGTGGCGTTGAGCGACATGAAGGTGCCGCGCAGGTGCGGCTGCGCCGCCGAGGTGATGATCGCCATCGCCGGAATGAACCGCCCCGACACGAACACGAAGAACACCGTGGTGCAGATCAGCCAGAGCCACAGCGGCACCGCGCCGATATGCGTCACCAGCAGCAGCGGCAGCAGTGCGATGAAGGCGACGAGGCGGTATACCTCCACCTTGCCGTGCAGGTCGGCGTAATGCCCGATCAGCCGCGCGGTGATGAGCGTCGCCATTCCGCCCGCGAGATAGATCAGCGGGATGTCGCTCTGCGCGATGCCGACGTTGTGCACCGCATACACCGTGATGTAGGGGATCACGGTGAAGCCGGAGAAGATCACCAGCGCCGAGAACAGCAGCGCGCGCAGATGGTTGGCCTCGCGCAGCACGGCGAGCATCGGCACGAACGGGTGCGCCTGGCGCTGCGTGCCGATGTGGTGGCGTAGCTCGGGCAGCACGCGCAGGCCGACGACGATGAACAGCACCACCAGCACGGCGATCAGGATGAACGGCGCGCGCCACTGGAAATGATTCGCCAGCCACAGCGACAGCGGCACACCCGCGACGGTGGAAACCGAGAACGCCACCGACACCAAGCCGCCCGCCTTGGCGCGGCGCGCGAACGGGATCACGTCGCCGATCATGGTCTGCACCAGCGCGCCCATGATGCCGCCGAACGTCCCGGCCAGCCCGCGCGCGATCAGCAGGGAAGCGTAGCCGGGTGCAAGGCCGCAGGCCAGCGTCGCCAGCCCGAACAGCGCAAACATGGTCAGCAGCATGCCCTTGCGCTCGAAGCGGTCGATGAAGGTCGCCGCCAGCAGGCCCGAGATCGCCGCGCTGAAACTGTAGGAGGCCACCAGCAGGCCGAACTCGTGTGTGCTGATGCCGAGTTCGGCGATCAGGATCGGGCCGAGCGGCATCATGATCATGAAGTCCAGCACATGGCTGAACTGGATGCCCGCGAGCGTGAGCAGCAGATAGCGTTCGCGTTGCGGGGTGAGGGGAGGATGCATCAGGAAATTCTAACAGAGCTCAGTGCGGCAACGGCCGCCTTGCGGGGCGTTCTGCCGTCATCCGGGAGATTCTGCGGAGCCGCAGAATCGTGCAGCCCCGCGCGGGCGTCCCGGGCGTTTCCGCAAAAGTCAGCCCGGCTGCTGTGCGGGGAAGCCGCTCTGTACCCAGTGCATCATGCCGCCGCGCAGGTTGTAGACGTTGGGGAAACCCTGTTGTTGCAGGAACATGCAGGCCTGTGCCGAGCGGGCGCCGCTGCGGCAGATCACGACCAGTTTTTCCGATGGCGACAGTTCGTGGAGCCTTGCGGGCAGCGTGTGCAGCGGCAACGGCTCCGCCCCGGGCACCGAACCCATTGCGATCTCATTCATTTGCCGCACGTCGATCACGCGCAACGGTTGGCGGGCATCGCTGATCCAGCCGGCGAGTTCGGGTGCGTCGATTTCCTTGATGGCGCTGGCAAACATCATTCATCCTCAGAATAAAAATAATAGTTTTCGAATATTAGCATATTCTAATTGTCAGGCAAGCCTTGTGTCATGCCGCTGTGCGTGAACCTGCCGGCGCAGTGCTGTGTTCACGGGCATCGGCGAGCGGGTCGCGATAGCAGGGAACATTCGTGTCAGCGGTGCTAAAATCCGTCCCTGATTTTCGAGTCTTTCATCATGTCGCAACCCTCTTTCGTCCACCTCCGGCTGCACAGCGAATATTCCATTTCGGATGGCATGCTGCGTGTGGACGAGGCGGTCGCTGCCGCGAAGAACGACACGATGCCCGCGCTGGCGCTGACTGACCTGAACAACGTGTTCGGGCTGATCAAGTTCTACAAGGCGGCGCGCGGCGCGGGGCTCAAGCCGGTGGCCGGGTGCGACGTGTTCGTCAGCAACGAGGCCGACCGCGACCGCCCGCACCGCCTGCTGCTGCTGTGCCAGTCGTGCGAGGGCTATCTGCTGTTGTGCCGCCTGCTGTCGCGCGCTTTTCTGGAGAACCAGCACCGCGGCCGCGCCGAGATCAGGCGCGAGTGGCTGCACGAGGGTACGGCAGGGTTGATCGCGCTGTCCGGCGCGCACCTCGGTGATGTCGGCAGCGCGCTGCTGTGCGGCAACGAGGCGCTGGCGCGCCAGCATGCGCAGGAATGGGCGGGACTGTTCAACAACCGCTATTACATCGAGGTGCAGCGCGCCGGCTTCCCCGACGAGGAGGTCTACATCAACGGCGCGATCCGGCTCGCCGCCGAACTCGGCCTGCCGGTGGTGGCCACCCATCCGGTGCAGTTCCTCGCCGCCGCCGACTTCAAGGCGCACGAGGCGCGCGTGTGCATCTCCGAGGGCTATGTGCTCAACGACAAGCGCCGCGCCAAGCAATTCACCGCGCAGCAGTATTTCAAGACGCAGGCCGAGATGGCGGAGCTGTTCGCCGACCTGCCGGAGGCGCTGGCCAACAGCGTGGAGATCGCGCGCCGCTGCAACCTGTCGCTCGTTCTGGGCAAGCCGCGCCTGCCGGATTTTCCCACACCGAACGGCGAGAGCCTGGACGACTTTCTGCATGCCGAATCCGTGCGCGGCCTGCATGCGCGCATGGCGCAGCTCTATCCCGATGAGGCGGTGCGCGCGGCCAAGCTGGCGGAATACACCGCGCGCCTCGACTTCGAGATCGAGACCATCATCAAGATGGGCTTCCCCGGCTACTTCCTGATCGTGGCCGACTTCATCCGCTGGGCGAAGCAGAACGGCGTGCCGGTCGGCCCCGGGCGCGGCTCCGGCGCGGGCTCGCTGGTGGCGTACAGCCTCGGCATCACCGACCTCGATCCGTTGCGCTACGAGCTGCTGTTCGAGCGCTTCCTCAATCCCGAGCGCGTGTCCATGCCCGACTTCGACGTGGACTTCTGCCAGGACGGGCGCGAGCGCGTCATCGACTACGTGAAGAAAAAATACGGCGCGCAGTGCGTGTCGCAGATCGCCACCTTCGGCACCATGGCATCCAAGGCGGTGATCCGCGACGTCGGGCGCGTGATGGATTTCCCCTACGGCCTGTGCGACAGCCTGTCCAAGGCGATCCCGGTCGAGGGCGTGAAGCCGGTGTCGCTGAAGAAGGCGCGCGAGATGGAGCCGGAGATCAACGCCATCGCCGAGCGCGAGGAAGGCGTGCCGGAGCTGCTGGAACTGGCCGGGCGGCTCGAAGACCTGACACGCAACGTCGGCATGCACGCGGGCGGCGTGCTGATCGCGCCGGGACAGCTCACCGATTTCTGCCCGCTGTATTGCGCCGATTCCGAAGCCAGCGTGGTCAGCCAGTTCGACAAGGACGATGTCGAGGCCATCGGGCTGGTGAAGTTCGACTTC
>Ga0154346_126_pt1 | contig 90747 bp, 98 predicted proteins | sample RifGroA2_FD_115874 | JGI IMG/M metagenome (GOLD analysis project Ga0154346, IMG submission 115874) | Gallionellales bacterium GWA2_60_18 | reverse complement strand
TGGCGGGTGGCGGCGGTGATGCGGGCGATGTATTCGGCCACGTCGGGATTGATATGGACCTGCTTCACCGTCTCGCGCACCGCCAGTATCTCCGCTTCCGTGGTCACCGCCTGCAGCTTCTCGATGGGATGCACCAGTGCCTGCGCGTCCAGTATCTTCACCTCTTCTTCCAGCGTGGGATAACCGACGCTGAGCCGCACGAAGAAACGGTCGAGCTGGGCTTCCGGCAACACATGCGTGCCGGCCATATCGATGGGGTTCTGCGTGGCCAGCACCATGAACAGCGGCGGCAGGTCGTAGGTCGTGCCGTCCACGCTGACGCGGAACTCCTCCATGCATTCCAGCAACGCGGATTGCGCGCGCGGCGTGGCGCGGTTGATCTCGTCGGCCAGCAGGATATGCGTGAACACCGGCCCCGGACGAAACTCGAAATCGGCGGTCTTCTGGTTGTAGATGGGCACGCCGGAGATATCCGAAGGCAGCAGGTCGGGCGTGCATTGCAGGCGCTTCATATCGACCGCCACCGAGCGGGCCAGCGCGCGGGCCAGCATGGTCTTGCCGGTGCCCGGCACGTCTTCCAGCAGCACGTGGCCGCGACAGAGCATGGAGATGACGGCCAGTTCGATCACCGGGCGTTTGCCGACGATGACCCTCTCGACGTTATCGATCAGATTCTGGATGGATTGCATAATCGTTGTCCGGGAAAAATCCAGTTCGCTTAATACCACCGGATAACACTTCCCGGCAACCGGATAGATTGCCTAGATAATTACTGCGACCGGACGGCCCGCCGATATCGTTGAACAAGCGATTCAAGCCCCGGAAAACGACGACGCCCCTGAACGGGGCGTCGTTTCGCATTGAACAACAATTATTTGCTGCCAAACACCTCGCGCAGGAACACCGCCGTCTGCTGCCATGAATCCTTGTCGGCGGTGGCATCGTAGGCCAGCGGCAGGTTGAACTTCCGCCCCAGTTCATCCGCGTCAGGATTGGTGAAGCTGTGCTTCACGCCGGGATAGGTGACCACGCGGTAATCTGCTCTGGCGTTGTCCATTTCCTGTTTGAACGCGGCAACCTTGTCCGCGCCGATCATCGCATCGTCCTCGCCGGTGAACGAAACGACGCGCGCCTTGACCTTGCCGGGCTGTGCCGGGGTGTCGGTACTCAGCGCACCGTGGAAGCTCGCCACGCCCTTCAGGTTCGCGCCGGTGCGCGCCATGTGCAGCACCACGCCGCCGCCAAAGCAGTAGCCGATCGCCGCCAGGTTCTTGCCGTCCACGGTCTGCTGTTTGCGCAACAGTTTCATGCCCGCCTCGAAGCGCCGCTCGGCCATCGGCAGGTTCTTGCTCACCTCGGCGGCGAACTTGCCCGCCTCATCGGGGTGGTTGGCCTGCTTGCCGTCGCCGTACATATCCACCGCCAGCGCGGTATAGCCCTGTTCCGCCAGCATGTCGGCGCGCTTGCGCGCATAGGCGTTGTGGCCCCACCACTCATGCACCACCAGCACCGCCGGGCGCTTGCCCTTGATGGCATCGTCCCAGGCGATATAGCCCTTGAGCGTGACGCCGTCCGCCTGATAACTGACCTCCTTGCCCTGCACCGCAGCCTGCGCCGCAGGGAGCAACAACCAGCATAACGAAATCAACACTGCGATCTTTTTCATGATTACCTCCGTTGAATTGGGATAATTTATTTGAACTGAGCCACCGTTGTGGGAGTCCGATTCATCGAACGATTCAGAAGGTACACATCGCGCAATAAATTGCGCTCCCACAAGAAAAGCTACCCGCTACACCGTCACCAGATAAACCCCGCACAGCGCGATGCCCGCGCCGGCGAAACGGACCAGCCGCTCGCGCGCCAGCCGTTGCATGCCCAGCCCGAAGCCGATCCCGGCGAGATGCAACGACGCCGTGGCCAGCATGAACCCCAGCGCGTAGCCGATGCCGGAAGCGTTCTCCGGCATCTCGGCGCCATGCGCATGCCCGTGCCACAGCGCGAACAGCCCGACCATGCTGCTGCCCAGCCAGAGCGGCAGGCGCACTGCCGCAGCGATCAGCACACCGAGCAACAGCACCGACAACACGATACCCGGCTCGACGAACGGCAGGCCGATATCCAGCAGCGGCAACATCCCGCCCAGCGTCATCACGCCGACGAAGGTGAGCGGCACAGCCCACAGCGCGCGCCCGCCCGTCTGCGCTGCCCACAATCCCACCGCCAGCATCGCGCAGAGGTGATCGAGCCCGCCTAACGGATGCGCGAGGCCGTGCATGAAACCGCCGACATCGCCTGTTCCGGTATGCGCGCAGGCGACGGACGGCAGCAGCAATGCCGCCGCTGCTCCGAGCGAACCAGCCAGACGCCTCATGTTCAAACGATCCCCGACTGCACCGGATAACGCACGTAGAACACTTCCTTGCCTTGCTTGCCGATACGTTCCAACAATTGCTCGGTGAGCTTGTCGTCGAGGATGAACTCGACCTTCACCGCCAGCTCGCCGGCCAGCTCGAAGAAGGTCTCCTCCATCAGCCGGTCGTGGCGGCCGTATCCGGCGATGGCGCGGAACACCGAACCGCCGTGGATGCCGAGTTCGCGTGCCTCCTTCAGCACCCATTCGTAGAACGGTATCCCGGTGTGATGTTCCTTCTCGTCGATGTAAAAGATCAGTGCGTTCATCATTGCCCTCCTTGTAACCACTTGACGGTCTGTATCCCCATTACGGTCATCAGTAACGAGCCGCCCAGATGTGCCGCGATGATGCCGGCACCCCATGCATACTGCCCACGCAGCAACAGCGTGACAGTCTCCGCAGAAAAAGTCGAAAAGGTCGTCAGCCCGCCGAGGAATCCGGTGATGATGAACAGCCGCCACTCGGGCGAGAAACCGGGATGTTGCAGGAAGAACGCGATCGCCATCCCGATCAGGTAGCCGCCGACCAGATTGGCCGACAAGGTGCCGAGAGGCATATCCGGCAGCAGCGGATTGAGCCACAGCCCGAAGCCCCAGCGCAGCCATGCGCCGAGCGCCGCACCGAGTCCGATGGCGAGGAACGAATAGATCAACATGCAGGCATTCTACCCGACCACGCGTACCGGCGCGAAGCCGCCGCCCGGCGTGCGAAAATTGGTGGTCTGCCCTTGGTACAACCGCGCGGCGACGAGCTGGATGTTGCCGTCGTACACATAGCAGCGCACGTCACACTTGTACGGCTGCGCCTCGTTTCCTTCCGCGCAGACCATGCGCTCGCCCGGCGCCGCCATGCGCTGCGCCACGTAGCCGCCCTGCATGATCTCGTCGAATACGCGCCGCGTGAGCTTCGGCCCGCTGTAGCTGCCCTTGCTGCCGTAGCCGCTGTTGGGTTTGAAGAACCACTGTTTGCGCTCCGCCCACCAGTGCGCTTGGTCTGCCGCTTCGACCAGCCGCGTCTGCGGCACGCCCGCCAACAGGACGGCGATATCCGCTTCGGTCACGCCCAGCGTGCGTAGCGTCACCGCATCGCTCAGGCGCGCCAGATTGCGCTTGTCGGCATAGCGCGCGTAGTGCGCGGGGTCGGGCGTCAGCACCACAGCGTCATCCAGATACGCCTGCCGCAGCACGGGATGCCGTTGCAGCGAAAAATCGGTCAGACGGTTGTACAGCAGATCGATCTTCTGCCCGTCGAGATATAGCGCGTCGCCGCGCGTATGCAGCGCGGCGGGATCGGCGATATGCGCCGCGATGCCGACGCGCTCGAACATGCGCTGCGCCAGCAGGAACTCGGGATACAGATACTGCGCCTCCGGCAGCTCGTCCACGATGGCAACGACCCCGAGCGGCGCATCGCCGCGCGCCAGCCGCCACTCGTTGCGGAACATGGCGAGGAAGCGCTGCTCCAGCCCCGCCTCGGCGACCGCCTCGCCCTGCAGCCCCGCGTCGCGCTGGCTGTCGATCAGCAGCGCATTGAGAAACGCCCCGCCCGCATTGGTATTGATCTCGATCAGATGCGCGCCCTGCGCGTTGAGATGGAAGTCGTAACCGTAGAACACACCCTTGGCGGAATGCTGCTCCCACTCCCTACTCCCAACTATCCACTCTCCACCCCTCACTACCCGCTCCACCGCCGAGATCACCGCGCGCATCTGGCGCAACTGCGCCGCGTCGATGAACACCGCCACATCGGCGAACAGATGCTGGCAACGCTCCGTCACCAGCCCATGCCACAACACGCCCTGCGTCAGCATCGCATGCTGCAGCGCGGCGCGGTCCACCATCGCTGCATGGCAATCGCCGTTCAAGTTGGCAACGAGGGTATCAGTCACAATGACTCAAAAATTCCGGCGGCGCCCATGCCCGTGCCGATGCACATCGTCACCATGCCGTACTTCTGCTTGCGGCGGCGCAGGCCGTGCAGCAGCGTCGCGGTGCGGATCGCGCCGGTCGCGCCGAGCGGATGACCGAGCGCGATGGCGCCGCCGAGCGGATTGACGATGGCCGGGTCGAGACCGACATCGTTGATGACCGCCAGCGACTGCGCGGCGAACGCCTCGTTCAGCTCGATCCAGCCCATGTCCTGCAAACTCAAGCCCACCTGCTTCAACACGCGCGGAATCGCCTCTTTCGGGCCTATGCCCATGATCTCCGGCGGCACGCCCGCCACCGAGAAACCGAGGAACTTGCCGATAGGCGTAAGGTTATAGCGCTTCAACGCGGATTCGGAACAGAGCAGCACCGCACCCGCGCCGTCCGACATCTGCGAACTGTTGCCCGCCGTCACCGACCCCCGCTGCGCGAACACCGGCCTGAGTTTCGCCAGCGCCTCCAGCGAAGTGTCCGCGCGCGGACCTTCATCCTGCATCGCCTCGCGCACCTTCGTCTTCACATCACGGCTACCCATGTCCGGCACATGCTCGGCGATGCGATACGGCGTGATCTCGTCGGCGAACTCGCCGTTATTGATCGCCGCGATGGCGCGCTGGTGGCTTTGCAACGCGAACGCATCCTGCGCCTCGCGCGACACCTTCCAGCGCTCTGCCACCTTCTCGGCGGTGATGCCCATGCCGTAGGCGATGGCGACGTTCTCATCGTGCGCGAATATCTCCGGATTGAACGCCACCTTGTTGCCCATCATCGGGATCATGCTCATACTCTCCACGCCCGCCGCGATCATCACCTCCGCCTCGCCAAGCCGGATGCGATCCGCCGCCAACGCCACTGCCTGCACGCCGGAAGAACAGAAGCGGTTGATCGTCATGCCCGGCACCGTGTTCGGAATACCCGCCAGCAACAGCGCGATGCGCGCCACGTTCATCCCCTGCTCCGCCTCCGGCATCGCGCAGCCCACGATCACATCGCCAACGCTGGCGGGGTCGAGCATTGGTGCCTGCGCCAGCACGCTCCGCAACACATGCGCCAGCAGGTCGTCCGGCCGCATGCTGTGGAACATCCCGCGCGGCGCCTTGCCCACCGGCGTGCGCGTCGCGGCGACGATATAGGCTTCCTGGACTTGTTTGGTCATGGCATATCTCCAATATTTACAGCCCACTCAAAATGGTTGAACGATCGCACAGAATTGCTATCATGCACGCATGAAAAAGAAATCGCTCATCCAGTCTAACCCCTACCTGCGCACGGCGGAGCAATACCGCAAGGCACTGGTAACCAACGTCTCCAGTTCCACGGCAATCGAGACCGGGGCCACAGTCTCTTCAATCGCCAAAACGCTCACCCCCATCAAGACTCCGCAACGCTCCGCTCGATAACTTCGGCGAAGATGCGCTCCATCGGGCGATAATTTCTGTCCAGCCCTGCCCTGACCGCCGCAAAGTAACTTTCTTTCTCCTCGCCTGCGATCAGGCTGAAATCGAGCAACGGCAACCCTGCCTGCAATGCCATCAGTGTAGACAACACCCGCGAGACCCGACCATTTCCCTCGCGAAAAGGATGGATCAGCACCAATTCCACATGCGCCTCGGCCAAGGCGCACAGCACTTCATCCCGAGTTGCGAACTTGCAAGGCGTACAGCGCGACAACACATCTCTTTCATATTCGGCCATCAACGCCGGAACACGCCCGGCAGCCGCAAACATGAAATCGCCCTTGCTCACGTTCACCTGCCGATACTCACCCGCCCAAGCGTAAATGCCTCCCAGCCACACGCGATGAAACTCGCAAATATCGTTTGCCGTAAAACAATGCTCCTCGTCATACATCCTCACCAGACGATCTACCGCCACCACCAGAGCATTGGCCTCGGCAATATCTATTTCGGCAGATGAAGTGATGCCCGGCAGATTCTTCAACACCAGCCCATCCGAACCGAGCTCGAACTGCGCCTCGCTCAAGCCTGAAACATCGTAGCGGTCGTCTGGACTCATTCCTTTGCACCTTCACAAAAATACCGTGGTACGTCCCCTATTACCACCGACATTGTCAGAAATCCTTTTTCAACAACTCTAGATGGGAGTAAACAGCCTGCTCATCTTTTAAAAATCGAAGAAGGAATGCCCGAAGGGTAAGGTTGGATTTGTCTTGATTGCATTCTGCACAGACAAATATCAGGTTCTTGGCTGTTGATTTTCCACCCTTTGAGATCGGATATATATGGTCAAGATGAGCATTGCCGTCATTCAGAACTCCATTGCAATAGGGACAAACAGCCATGACTTGTAGCTGCTTATGAAGATCCTGCCTAAACTTTCGAGCCTGCTTCCTAACCTCCTTTTCTGATGAGGCAAGCCTGGCTTGTAACTCAACGACCTTAGTCTCGTCTTCCTTCTTTCGGCTCTCGGCCTGACTGATGAGCTGATCCAGTTCTTCCCGATTAATTTCCCTGAAGTGAAGCTTAATCTTCGCACCACCAATCGTTAGGTTCGTCTCTCCACGCGGCATTTTGGGCCATTGTTTTTTTGGATATCTAGGGAATTTCGGTTTCTTGGTTAAAACTTCTTCGATTGCATTCTCAACTTTAACAGCCTTATTGATTAGGCCTTCTGCTTGTGAGCGACGGTATCTCTGTCTTTTATATTCGACGTGATCAAAGACTAATCCACCGATCACGCCCACCTTGCATGAAGATAGTGCGTCATCAATTCTCTTTTGAAGATCACGTAGAGTGGTTAGGTGGACACGATCCCAGTCAGCTTCAGCCTTTGCTATTTCCAAATTTTTTTGATGAACATCTCTGTTGAATGTATCTGTTGCCGTCAATTCGATTTCATATGCCTGTTGTTTCAACAGATACGCATCGTAACTACGGCGAATCTTTAACAGGTCTTTTAGAGCAAAGCCTTTTATGCTCTTTGCTTTAGGCACTTTGCTCTTATATGGCGGGAATGCCATGTGACTCATTTCCTACTCCGTTCAAACCGATGCAGTCTGTCGTGTTTTTATAAAGTGGATATCAAACATTAAAACTGTGCGGCGCAAACGAAGCGCAGCGTAGTTTACGTCCGAATGATCGCCTTATTAACGCAACCCATTGAGGTACGCCAGGAACTCCGCACTTCTTTCTACAGCTTCATCTCTGCTCCTGTAAGTACCTTTTTGAAAAATCTTTGATAGTTGGTCATTTGGGATATCGTTGAAGTACTCGATAACCATAAATTTCTGCCACGCGGCGTCGAACTCCTTTCTTTCCCACCATAGCAGTACTGCACTGATCGTTGCTTGTGCCTCCCATAGCTGCGGATAACGATCATGGAATATCAATGATGGCTTTCCTTGATCCGGTTCCCACCAGCTCTTAAAACCGAGTGGATATACCAAGGCAATCATATTCTCTACAGCTTCGATTTTTCGATTTCTATAATTAATTATTATAGTGACACCCGCACCGATCAAAGCGCCTAGGAATCCGGAAGTAATATTGGTTAGAAATGTCTCCATGATGTCCTTTTGATAGTGTTAGGGAAGGTCTGATTAAGTCCTCATTCGTCATTCCGGCGAAGGCCGGAATCCAGTGTTTTCAATAAACTGGACACCGGCCTTCGCCGGTGTGACGGACTTAATCAGACCTTCCTTAGTCCTGCAAGTCGGGTTAGGCGCGTTTTTTTGCACCGCAACCCGACCTACAAAAGTATTTCAATTCCGCAACGGCTTCCCATTCTTCAGCATATGCTCAATCCGCGCCTGCGTCTTCTCGGTCGCCAGCAGCTCCATGAAGTTGCGCCGTTCCAGATCGAGCAGCCATTCTTCGTCCACCAGGCTGCCCGCGTCCACGTCGCCGCCGCACATCGTTTCGGCGATGCGGCAGCCGATGTCGTAGTCGTGTTCGGAGATGAAGCCGCCTTCGCGCATGTTGATCATCGCGGCCTTGAGGGTGGCGATGCCGGTGCGACCGGCGACGGCGATGCGGTGCGGGTGCAGCGGCGGACGGTAGGCGGTGGCGTTGAGGGCTTTGGCTTCTTCCTTCGCCACGTGCAGCAACTCGAATTTATTCATCACAATGCGGTCGGACGGTCTGAGGTAGCCCATCTCTCTTGCCAGTTCGGCGCTCTTGGCGACTTCGCCCATGGCGATCTGCTGGAAATATTTGCGCAGGAAGGGGAACACGTCCACGCGGTTGTCGTTGGCGAAGCGTTGCGCCTCGGCGGCGGCGCGCATTGCCATCTCCTTGCAGCCGCCGCCGGCGGGCAGCAGGCCGACGCCGACTTCGACCAGGCCGATGTAGGTTTCCAGCGTGGCGACCACCCTCGAACAATGGATGGAAAATTCGCAGCCGCCGCCGAGTGCGAGGCCATCCACGGCGGCGATGGTGGGCACCTGTGCGTAGCGCAGGCGTTGCGACACCTGCTGGAACTTGGCGACCACGGCTTCGACGTGCGGCACGTTGCCGGTGGCGGCGTTGAACACGTCGCCCAGCCCGCCGCCGCCCGCGACGGTGTATTTGACGCGCGTCACCGCGCCCTTGAGCTTGTCCAGCAGGCCGGAGGAGGCATCTTCCTGCATGCCCTGCATCGCTTGCAGCAGGTCCGCACCCGCCGAGAACGGCGGCTCGCTCTGCCACAGGATGAGCGCGCTGAAGTGTGCCTCGGCCTCGTCCACCGCGCGCAGGATGCCGTCCAGCACCTCGTTGCTGATGGTGTGCATCTTGGTTTTGAAGCTGAGGATGGCGATGCCGTCGCCCATGTGCCACATGCGGATGGCGTCGTTTTCGAATACCGTTTCGCCGTAGTGGCGTTGTTCGCCGAGCAGGGCATCGGGGAAGAGTTGGCGGTGGTAGACGGGAAGAGTGGAGCGGGGTTGATAACACCCCAAATCCCCCCTGCCCCCCTTTTGCAAAGGGGGGTTCAAATCATCTACGCTTTGATCTTCCACTCCCCCCTTCGACGAAGGGGGGTTGGGGGGGATTTGAAGTGCTGGGGCGAAGGAGCCCTGCGCGGTGTGGACTCCGATGCGATCAGGGTCGGTGACCCAGGCGGGCAGCGGCGTGTCCGCCATCGCCTTGCCGGCGGCGATGTCGGCGGTGATCCAGCCCGCGACTTGCTGCCAGCCTGCCGCCTGCCATATCTCGAACGGGCCGTTGTCCCAGCCGAAGCCCCAGCGCACGGCGAGGTCGAGGTCGCGCGCGTTGTCGGCGATGTGTTCGAGTTGCAGCGCGCAGTAGTGGAACACGTCGCGGAACACCGCCCACAGGAATTGCGCCTGCGGATGCTGGCTGGCGTGCAGCCCGGCGAGTTTTTTTGACCAGTCGCGTTCGCGCAGGATGTCTTTCACGCCATCATCCACCTTGGCCTCGGACAGGCGGTATTCCTTGCTGTGCAGGTCGAGGACGTGGATGTCCTTGCCGATTTTCTGGTAGATGCCGCGTTTGGTCTTCTGCCCCAGCGAACCCTGGTCGACGAGGTAGTTGAACCAGCTCGGCAGCTCAAAGTGTTGATGCCACGGGTCGTCGGTGAGGTTCTCGCGCATGGTGTTGACCACGTGCGCGAACACATCGAGGCCGACCACGTCCAGCGTGCGGAACGTCGCGCTCTTGGGGCGACCGAGGTAGCGCCCGGTGAGCGCGTCCACCAGATCGAAGCCGAGGTTGTATGCCGCCGCGTGGTGTTTGGTGGCGAGCATGGAGAACACGCCGATGCGGTTGGCGACGAAGTTGGGCGTGTCCTTGGCGCGCACCACGCCCTTGCCCAGCGTGGAGACGAGGAAGGTTTCGAGCTGATCGAGCAGCGGCGCTTCGGTCGCTGCGCACGGGATCAGCTCGACCAGATGCATGTAGCGCGGCGGGTTGAAGAAGTGGATGCCGCAGAAGCGGTGGCGCAGATTCTCCGGAAAGGCTTCGGCCAGTTTGTTGATGGACAGGCCGGAGGTGTTGCTGGCGAAGATGGCGTGTTTGCCCACGAACGGCGCGACCTTGCGATACAGGTCGGACTTCCAGTCCATGCGCTCGGCGATGGCCTCGATGATCAGGTCGCATTCGCGCAGTTTTTCCAGATGCTGTTCATAGTTGGCGGGCTGGATGAAGGTGATCTTCGCGGGCGATGCGGCGGGCGCAGGGTCAAGCTTCTTCAGGTTGTCCAGCGCCTTGCACACGTTGCCATTCGGGTCGCCTTCTTTGGCGGGCAATTCAAATAACAGTGTCTCGACATTGGCGTTGACCAGATGCGCGGCAATCTGCGCGCCCATCACCCCTGCGCCGAGCACGGCGACTTTGCGGATCTGAAAATTTGCGTTCATAACGGCTCCATAAACCCGGAAGATTTCAACTTGCAGTGCGACCGGGAGCGCCGACGAGGACGTCGGCGCTCCCATTACCCTTCTTGCGGCACCACACGCGGCTTGCGGTCGTCGTCCACCGCCACATAGGTCAGCGTCGCCTCCGTCACTTTGACGCAGGTCGGCTCAGCCGGGTCGCGCTGCGCATACACCTCGACATTGACGGTGATCGAGGTGCGCCCTACCTTGACGATGGTCGCATAGAAACTCACGATGTCGCCCATGAACAACGGTTGCTTGAACACGAACGAGTTAACCGCCACCGTCACCACCTTGCCCCTGGCGCGGTGCAGCGCCGGGATGCAGCCGGCGATGTCCACCTGCCCCATGATCCAGCCGCCGAACACGTCGCCGCCGAAATTGCAGTCGGACGGCATCGCCACCACGCGCAGGGTCGGCTGGCGCTGCGGCAGTGTGGTCGTTATCGGCTTATCCTTATCCATTCCTTCAATGCCTCTCATAGAATGCTTCGATCTCTTGCGCAAAGCGGGCATAAACCTTGGGACGCATCAGCTTCAGCGTCGGGGTCAGCAGGCCGTTGTCCACGCTCCACGGCTCGGTCAGCAGCAGCACGCGGCGCACGTTGGCATAGCCGGGGAAATCGCGCAGGTTGAGCGCGATGCGCTTCAGCACGCGGGATTCGACGCGGCTATCGTGCAGCGATTCCGGCATATCCGGGCGGATGCCGACCTCGGCGGCGAAGCGTTTCCACTCGTCCGGATTGAGCACCACCAGCGCGGCCAGATAGGGGCGCGCCTCGCCGATCAGCATCGCCTGATCGAACAACGGGTCGCGCAGGATGGCGTGTTCCATGTCGAGCGGCGGCACCTTTTCGCCGTTCGACATGACGATGATCTCCTTGGTGCGACCGGTGATGTAGATGTGCCCGGTATCGGAGATGCGCACCACGTCGCCGGTGTTGAGCCAGCCGTCGGAGTCGATGATCGCGCGCGTCGCCGCCGGGTTGTTCCAGTAGCCCAGCATCACGTTCGGACCCCGCACCAGCAGTTCGCCCTGCTCTCCCCTGCGCACCTCGATGCCGCTGATCGGCAGCCCCACGCTGTCCGGATAATTGTTGTCGAGCCGGTTCGCGCTGATCACCGGGCTGGTCTCGGTCAGGCCATAGCCCTGTATCACCGGCAGCCCCAGACCGATGAACATGCGCGATATCTCCGGCGGCAATGCCGCGCCGCCGCTCAATGCCACGCGCAACCTGCCGCCGAGATGGTTGAGCACCTTCTGCGCGACCAGCTTATGCAGCAGCGGCCACAGCAGGAACGAGGCATTCCACGGGCCGCGCCCCTGCTGGTGCAGGAAGCGCGCCCAGCCGGTCTCCACGGTGAAGTGGAACAGCTTGCGCTTGAGCGGTGTGCTTTCCCGCAGCGCGGTCTGCACCGTGCCGTAGATGCGTTCATAGATGCGCGGCACCGAGATCAGCAGGGTCGGGTGGATGGTGCGCAGGTCTTCCGACAATTGCGGGATGGAGCGCGCGAACGCGACCGTGGCACCCGCCATCACCGTCAGGTAATAACCGGCAGTGCGCTCGAAGGTGTGCGACAACGGCAGGAACGACAACAGCAGGTCGTCCCGGCTGACCGGGAAGAATTCCAGACAGGCATGCGCGTTGATCAGCATGTTGGCGTGGCTCAGCATCACGCCCTTGGGCTTGCCGGTGGTGCCGGAGGTATAGATGATGCTCGCCAGCGTGTCCGCAGAAATCGAATAAGGTTTTTCTCGTTCGCTTCCTCTCCCGCTTGCGGGAGAGGATTGAGGAGAGGGTATTGAGGGCTGCAACACGGCGTTTTCCGGCAGGAATTCCTGCATGCATACCAGGCGCGGTTCGGCGGCATCGCGCACCTCGTCAAGGCTGACGAAGCGCACCATACCTGCCATCTGGTCGCGCACGGTGCGCAACGCCTGCCACTGCTCGGCGCTCTCGAACACCAGCACCTTCACATCGGCATCGTTGACGATGTAGGCGATGTTGTCCGGGCGATCCACGGTATATAGCGGCACCACCACCAACCCCAGCGACATCGCCGCCTGATCGACCCGCATCCAGCACGGGCAGTTGCGCAACATGATGGCGACGCGGTCGCCGCGCTGCAATCCCAGCGATGCCAGCGCCGCCTGCCAGCGCGCCGTCTCGCGCTCCATCTCGCGCCAGGTGATGTCGTGCCATGCGTCGCGCTCGAAAAAGCGGTAGGCAGTCTTGTCCGGCGAACGGCGCACGCGCTCCACGAACAGGCCATGCAGCGTGCCGGCCTGTTGCGGGGTGATCACATCCTCGTTGCTGTGTTGCATCCTTAACCCCCCTCCCTCTGGATGAAACAATTATTCCGGTAGGGTGGGCACAAAAAGGCGTGCCCACCCTACGTGGCTCATTTGCCCGCCGCCAGCTCTGCCGGGGCGAAATCGTCCACCATGATGACCTTGCGCCGCAGCGCGTAGTCGCGTTGCAATTGCAACGACTGTTCCGCCGAGATGATGCCCGCGTCGCGCGCTTCGGCGATGCGTGCCAGTTCGTCCATCGCCTTCAGCTTGCCCGCCTTGCGCGCCTCTTCCAGCTTCGCCTGCAACGGCTCGCAGGCCAGCGTGCTCGACAGCGCCGATTCCAGCGCGCCCAGCGCATCCTGCTCGTCGCGTGACAGATACATGTCGGCAGTCAGGCGGTCGCGTGTGCCACCGGGCTGCATCAGCAGCGTGGCGATCCGGTGGCCGAGGCGGTCGGAGGGCGGTGCCATGCGCAGCCCGAGCGGGAAGATCAACACGCGCAGCAGCCAGCGCGCCGGCATGTTGGGGAAATTGCGGATCGCGCCGTCCAGCGCCTGTTCCATGCGGTGCAGGGCATCCTGCATCGCCCAATGCAACAGCGGCAGGTCTTCGACCGGGCAGCCATCGTCCTCGAAACGCTTCAGCGTCGCGGAACACAGGTACAGCATGCTCAGCACATCGCCCAGCCGCCCGGAAATTTTCTCGTGCCGCTTCAGCGAGCCGCCCAGCGCCGCCATCGCCACGTCCGCGCTCAGGGCGAACGCGGCGGAGAAGCGCGTCAGCATCCGGTAGTAACGGCGCGTCTCGCCGTCGCGCGGCACATGCGCGCCGCGCCCGCCGGTCAGGCCGAACACGAAGCTGCGCGCCGCGTTGCTGATAGCGAAAGCAATGTGTCCGGCCAGCGCCTCATCGAAGCTGCGTGCGGCACTGGCGCGATTCTGGTCGTGTGCCGCCGCAATCTCTTTCAGCACCCAGGGATGGGAGCGGATCGCGCCCTGGCCGAAGATCATCAGCGTGCGCGTCAGGATATTCGCGCCTTCCACGGTGATGCCAATGGGCGTCTGCTGATAGGCGCGCCCCAGATAATTGTCCGGGCCGAGGCAGATGCCCTTGCCGCCGTGCACGTCCATCGCGTCGTTGATGACGCTGCGCCCGCGCTCGGTGGCGTGATATTTCACGATGGCGGAGATCACCGACGGCTTCTCGCCCAGATCCACCGCCAGCGCGGTAAGGCGGCGTGCCGCGTCGATCATGTAGGTGTGCGCGCCGATGCGTGCCAGCGGCTCTTCCACGCCCTCGAACCTGCCGATGGGCAGGTGGAACTGCTTGCGCACGCGCGCATAGGCGCCGCTGCTGCGCGCCGCCATCTTCATACCGCCGACACTGCTGGCGGGCAGCGAGATCGAACGCCCCGCCGCCAGGCTCTCCATCAGCATGCGCCAGCCCTGGCCCACGCGCGCCGCGCCGCCGATCACATAGTCCAGCGGGATGAACACGCCCTCGCCCTGCGTCGGGCCGTTGAGGAACGCGGAATTGAGCGGGAAGTGGCGGCGCCCGACCAGCACACCGGGCGTAGCGGTGGGGATCAGCGCCAGCGTGATGCCGCACTCCACCTCGCCGCCCAGCAGACGCTCCGGGTCATGCAGCTTGAACGCCAGACCGAGCAGCGTGGCGACCGGCGCCAGCGTGATGTAGCGCTTCTCCCAAGTGAGACGGATACCCAGCACGTCCGGCTGGCCGTTGAATTCGCCGCGGCACACCACGCCGTAGTCGGGGATCGCGCCCGCGTCCGATCCCGCGAACGGGCCGGTCAGCGCGAAGCACGGCACCTCCTGCCCCTTGGCGAGGCGCGGCAGGTAATTGTTCTTCTGTTCGTTGGTACCGTAGTGCAACAACAGCTCGGCGGGACCGAGCGAATTCGGCACCATCACCGTCACCGCCGCCGTGGCGCTGCGCGAGGCGATCTTCGCCACCACCGCCGAATGCGCCTGCGCGGAGAATTCCAGCCCGCCGTAGCGCTTCGGGATGATCATGCCGAAGAAGCCTTTGTCCTTGATGAACTGCCAGACCGCGGGCGGCAGGTCGGCGCGTTTGTGGGTGATGTCCCAGTCGTCCAGCATCGCGCACAACTGCTCGACTTCATTGTCCAGGAAGGCCTGCTCTTCGGGTTTCAGCGAACACTTGGGAAACGCCAGCAGCTTGTTCCAGTCCGGATCGCCGCTGAACAGGTCGCCGTCCCACCACACCGTGCCGGCGTCGATAGCCTCCTGCTCGGTGGCGGATATCTGCGGCATGACCTTGCGGAAGGCCATGAGGACGAGGCTGCTGACCAGCACGCGGCGGATGGCGGGAATGGCGAACAGCAGGAAGAACGCCAGCAGCGCGGCAGACACGACGAGCAGCGCATCATCGGTCATGCGGCTCTGGCTGGCCAGCGCGAACACCGCCACGACCAGCGCCAGCACCCAGCTGGTGAGCGAAGCGCGGAAGAATGCGAGCAAAACGAATGCCGCCAGTATCGCCAGAATGGTTAACGCCATGCCCGTTCCTCCCCGTCTTTGATCTTGTTATGGACTACGGCTGCACCTCCGACACGTTACTGGCGAAGCCAGCCGTTTGCACCCGCAAGGAGTACGCCGGTGGGTACCCGGCAGCTTCGCTGCCACCCTCCCGCTGCGGGAGGAGGTGCGATGCGGCCACTCCCGCATCCGTTGGCTCCGCCGCACCGTGTCGTGGCCGCACTTTAGCGCGAGACGGGGGAGCGCACAACCGCAGCGCGCGACGCGCTATGGCGTTTCCGCGCGCCGGGTCAGCCGTGCGGCGATGAACGTGACAAGCAGCGCCAGCGCCAGCATGCCGAAGGCGATGCCGATCTGGCTCACCCGCTCCGGCGCGATCAGCAGCAGCGCGCCCAGCTCCAGCATCATCGTGCCGGACATCAGCTTCAGCAACCTGCCCCCGCGCTCGGTGAGTTTGTGCGCCCCCAGCGTGCCGGCGAACACCGCGACGATGGCGGCCAGCGGCACGACATAGATCAGGTTGTACAGCGCGAGCCAGGCATGGCGCGCGAAAGGCGAGATGTCTTGCAGCGTCAGCAGGCGCGTATAGACCATGGGGAATCCCGCCGTGCACAACAGCTCGTAGAAGTTCGCGGCGATGGCAAGGAAGACCGTGGCCGCCAGCATCGCCGGCATGCTTTCGGCAGCAAGAATGGCGCGCGTGCGCCGGAAGATGTCCGGCTTCTTCGATTCCAGGATGGACAGCGTGAGCCCCTGCTCGAACCAGAAGAAGTCCTTCACGTTCACCGCCCCGACGAATACCGCCAGCGCGCCCGCCGCCAGCGTCACCCAGCCGAGATGGCCGAACAACTGGAACACGTTGAGCCAGGCCGCCATGAAGGCGAAATACATCAGCCCGGACACGGCCACGAAGATGCCGCCGATGAGCAGCATGCGCGCGCGGCTCTTCTGGTGCGCCATCATCGACAGCAGGAACAGCAGCACGAAAAAGGCGCAGGGATTGAACGCATCCAGCCCGGCCAGCACCAGCGTCAGCACCGGCAGCGAGAGCGTATCCGCATCGAGCGTGCCGAGTAGCGGGACATCGATGCGCGTGCTCGCCGCCGTCTCCTTCGCCGCCACAGGCGGACTCGCCGCCGGCTGACCGGCCAGCACCCGCGCGCGGCAGGCATCGAGGCGGCTCCTCAAGTCGGCGCCGGTAGTATCGTCGCCGCCCCAGCCGACATGCAGCTCGCCGCAGAACACAAAGGCCGGCACGGCGGCGCGCTGATTCGCGCCAGTGCGCTCGAAGATATCGCGGAACAGGCGCGCGCTCGCGGCATCGCGCGAGACCTCGTGCTCATGCAACTCCACCCAGGGCCGCGCCGCAGGGATCGCCGTCACATACGGATGGGCGGCAGTGCAATGCGGACAAGTCAGCGACCAGAAGAAATACAAGCGCACCTGCGGCTGCCCGTCCGGCCCGGCAACGGTCCACGCGTCATCGGCATGCGCCGCCATCGGCACCCACAGCGCCAACAGTAGCCATGCGATAAGTGATTTAAGGTGCGGGTATTTGTTCACGGTGTGTTGACGTAAGGCCGATCGGATTACATGAGGACGGAGCCCCATCCTTTAGATGGTGGCTAAAAGGATCGCTGACATAATTGAATTGGGCAAACATTAGCCTGTTAAGCCATTCAAATCAATCAAGTTAACCAGTGCCCCCTTATCGTTTGTAAGACAAACACCGATGGGAGATTTCCGATCCTCCTATGCGATTATCAGGCAAACACCGACAGCCGCCCCCGCCTGCTAGGCACATCATCTGCCTCAGCCGAACCCGCGCTGCGGATGCCGGCGCGCAAGCGTTGACATCCGCGAACGGGGCCGGCCTTTCTGTCTCACGACTGCCTTGCTGAAAACAACTCCGCCTGCCGCGTGCGACGGTTCGTCAATCCTTGAGAAGGAGTACACCCATGAACAAGATCATGATCGAGATGCCATTGGTCGCAAACTGCATGGTGAACGATTGCGCCTACAACATGAACAGCAACTGCCATGCGCGCGCCATCACCATCGGCGACGCGACCCACCCCTGTTGCGACACCTTCATGAGCGGATCGCAACACACCAAGTCGGTCAGCCGGATCGCCGGCATCGGCGCCTGCAAGACCGGCATCTGCAAGCACAACGAAGACCTGGAGTGCATGGCCGACAGTGTGCAGGTCGGCATGAAGCAGAACGAGGTGAATTGCATGACATTCACTATGCGCTGAACACCGCTTTGCGCACCTTCTGTAGCGCCCGTCCGCTGGCTGCGGATAGGCGCTGTTTTTATTACGTCTCACTGACTGGGAATGGAGTCTAATTGAAATTACTACCGGGGTCGAAGAATGGGACTCCGTCCTCATGTAATACCTGGAACTCCTTAAGCGGCTGCTTCCCGAAGAACTTCCGGACTGCGATCAGCAATAGCGATAAGCGTTTTGGCTGCGCCGCTGGCCCCACGACGACCCGCTCACCTCATACGGTTAATATGCCGAAATATCTGGATATTTCGAGTAGCCGCATGGCATGAAGCCGAACTACCGCATCCGCTCCACCGCCTCTTCCACCCGCTCCACCGCAATGATCTCCATGCCGGGTATCTTCTGCTTGGGCGCGTTGGCTTTGGGGATGATGGCTTGGGTGAAGCCGAGCTTGGCGGCTTCCTTGAGGCGTTCCTGACCGCGCTGCACCGGGCGCACTTCGCCCGCGAGGCCGACTTCGCCGAAGACCACGAGCTTTTCCGGCAGTGGCTGGTTGCGCAGGCTGGACACCATCGCGAGGATCACCGCGAGGTCGGCGCCCGGCTCGGTGATCTTCACGCCGCCCACCGCATTGATGAACACGTCCTGATCGAAGCAGGCGATGCCCGCGTGGCGGTGCAGCACGGCGAGCAGCATGGCGAGGCGGTTCTGTTCCAAACCTAACGATAACCGGCGCGGGCTGGGCGAGTGCGCTTCATCGAGTAGCGCCTGTATCTCAACCAGCAAGGGGCGCGTGCCTTCCTGCGTGACCATCACGCAGGAGCCGGCCACTTGCGCGCCGTGTTGCGACAGGAACAGCGCAGACGGGTTGCTGACTTCGCGCAGGCCCTTCTCGGTCATGGCGAACACGCCGAGTTCGTTCACCGCGCCGAAGCGGTTCTTGAACGCGCGAATCAGGCGGAAGCTGGAGTGGGTATCGCCCTCGAAATACAGCACGGTATCGACGATATGCTCCAGCACGCGCGGCCCGGCCAGCGCGCCTTCCTTGGTGACGTGGCCGACCAGGATGATGGTGACGCCGGCGCTCTTGGCGATGCGCGTGAGCTGCGCGGCGCATTCGCGCACCTGCGCCACCGAGCCGGGCGCGGAGGTGAGCTGCTCGGAATACACGGTCTGGATTGAGTCGATCACCACCACGTCCGGTTTTTCGTGCGCGACGGTGGCCTGAATTTTTTCCAGTTGAATCTCCGGCAGCAGATGCACTTCGCGCGCGTCGAGCGCGAGGCGTTTGGCGCGCAGCGCGATCTGCTGCGCCGATTCTTCGCCGCTGACGTAGAGGACTTTTTTGCTGGCGGAGAGATGCGCCAGCGCCTGCAACAGCAGGGTGGATTTGCCGATGCCGGGGTCGCCGCCGATCAGCACCACGCCGCCCTCGACCAGCCCGCCACCGAGCACGCGGTCGAACTCGGCGATGCCGGTCGGGGTGCGCGATATTTCGCTCGCCTCCACTTCGGCCAGTTGCTGCAACTTGCCGGATGCGGCCAGCGCGCTATAGCGGTTCTTGCCCGCTACGGGTAGCGCATCCGCCACCGACTCGACCAGCGTGTTCCACTCGCCGCAATGCGGGCACTGTCCCTGCCATTTGGGCGATTGCCCGCCGCATTCGGTGCAACTGTAGATCGTCTTTGCTTTTGCCATATTCAACCCTGCGCGGGTTCCTCCCGAAGGGGCAGCTTACCCCAGTTGCCGGGCCGCTGCATCACTGCACCACCCGCCCTGCCTCCAGCCGCAACTGCCGGCCGCATCGTCCCGCCAGCGCCTCGTCGTGGGTCACCAGGATCAACGTCGTGCCTTGCGCGCGGTTGAGTTCCAACATCAGTTCGATGACCTGCGCGCCGGTGGCGGCATCGAGGTTTCCGGTGGGTTCGTCGGCGAACAGGATTTTCGGTCGGGTGACGAAAGCACGGGCGAGCGCGACGCGCTGCTGCTCACCGCCGGACAGGTGCTTGGGCAGGTGGTGCATGCGTTCGCCCAGACCGACCTGACGCAGCGATTCGACGGCGCGCTCGCGCGCATTCGCCTTGCCTTGCAGTTCCAACGGCAGCATCACGTTCTCCAGCGCGTTCAGCGCCGGCAGCAACTGGAACGACTGGAACACGAAGCCCGCCAGTTCGCCGCGCAGCCGGGCGCGGCCGTCCTCGTCCAGCGCGAACAGATCCGCGCCGTTCAGCAGCACGCTGCCGCCGCTCGGCAGGTCCAGCCCGGCGAGCAGGCCGAGCAAGGTGGATTTGCCGGAACCGGACGCACCGAGGATGGCAAGGCTCTCGCCCGTCTCGACCGTGAAACTCACCTGATGCAGGATGGTCAGCGGTTCGCTGCCACTCAATACTTGCTTGCCGAGTTCAACTGCCTGCACAATCGGAGCCATGAGATTCCTGTCCCTGAAGATCGTCCTGCTGGCCGCCGCGCTGTGGCTGCCATGCACCGCACACGCCGCGAACAACATCCTGGTGTTCGGCGACAGTTTATCAGCCGGATACGGCATCCCGGCAGAAAAAAGCTGGCCGGTGCTGCTACAGGAAGAGTTGCAGCGCACGCACCCGAAATACCGCGTGGTCAACGCCAGCATCAGCGGCGAGACCACGCTGGGCGGGCGGCAACGCATCGTCCGGGCGCTGCAACAGCACCGTCCGGCGGTGGTGGTGCTGGCGCTGGGCGCGAACGACGGGCTGCGCGGCTTGGACCTGGCGAGCGCCGAGACCAATCTCGGCGAGATCATCCAGCTCGCAAAGGAAGCGCGCGCACGGGTGCTGCTGGTCGGCATGCGGCTGCCGCCGAACTACGGCGCAAGCTACATCGCGCAATTTGAGGACATGTATACGGAGCTGGCAAAAAGACACCGCGTGCAGCTGCTGCCGTTCCTGCTGGAAGGCGTCGCGCCGGAGCAGTTCCAGCCCGACAACCTGCACCCCACCGCCAAGGCACAACCGCACATCATGCAGAGCGTGCTTAAACAATTGCGGCCATTGCTGCGCTGAACTCATGGCTAACCAACTTTCACAAGAGACCAGCCCCTACCTGTTGCAGCATGCCGGCAACCCGGTGGACTGGCATGCGTGGAACGCCGAATCCCTGCGCATCGCGCGCGAACAGGACAAACCCATCCTGCTATCGATCGGCTATTCGGCCTGCCACTGGTGCCACGTGATGGCGCACGAGTCGTTCGAGGATGCCGAAGTCGCCGCCGTGATGAACCGGCATTTCATCAACATCAAGGTGGATCGCGAGGAGCGCCCCGACCTCGACCATATCTACCAGAACGCACATGCGCTGCTGACGCAGCGCAGCGGCGGCTGGCCGCTGACCATGTTCCTCAGCCCGGATGGCACGCCGTTCTTCGGCGGCACCTATTTCCCGAAACAGGCGCGCTACAACCTGCCCGCCTTTCCCGACCTGCTGCGTCGCGTCGCGCAGGTGTATGCCGAACAGCGCGCGGAGATAACCGCGCAGGGCGGACATCTGCTCGCCGCGCTCGACAGCATGCATCCCGAGAGCGGCGCGGCGGCATTGAACGACGCGCCGCTCGACCTTGCGCTGCGGCAACTGGATGGCAACTTCGATCCGGTCAACGGCGGCTTCGGTACTGCGCCCAAGTTCCTGCACCCGGCGGAACTCGACCTGCTGCTGCGCCGCGGTCGCGCCACCGGCAGCGCGCAGGCGCTGCACATGGCGCGGCACACCCTGCGCCAGATGGCGCGCGGCGGGCTGTACGACCAGCTCGGCGGCGGCTTCTGCCGCTACAGCGTGGACGCGAGCTGGGACATCCCGCATTTCGAGAAGATGCTTTACGACAACGGCCTGCTGCTCGGCCTTTACAGCGCGGCCTGGCAGGACAGCGGCGAGCCGCTGTTCGCGCGCGTGGTCGAACAGACCGCCGCCTGGGTGCTGCGCGAGATGCAAGCGCCGGATGGCGGCTATTACTCTTCGCTGGATGCCGACTCGGAGCACGAGGAAGGCAAGTTCTACCTGTGGCAGCGCGACGAAGTGCGCAGCCTGTTGAACGCGGAGGAATACGCGCTCATCGCGCCGCATTACGGACTGGACGGCGCGCCCAACTTCGAGAACCACGCATGGAATCTGCGCGTCAGCGCTTCTCTCGACGAGATCACCGGGCGCCTGGGCATTTTGCCGGAACAGGCCGAAGCGTTGCTCGATGGCGCAAAGACAAAACTGTTCGCCGCGCGCGAACGGCGCGTGCGCCCCGGCCGCGACGACAAGATACTCGGTGCATGGAACGGCCTGATGATCGCCGGCATGGCGCGCGCCGCACGCGTGTTCGGGCGTCATGACTGGCTGCATTCCGCGCAACGCGCAATGGATTTCGTGCGCGCCACGCTGTGGCGTGACGACAAACTGCTGGCCACGCACAAGGACGGCAAGACCCACCTCAACGCCTATCTGGACGACCACGCCTTCCTGCTGGATGCGGCGCTGGAGTTGCTGCAAGCGGAGTTCCGCACTGCCGATCTGAACTTTGCCGTACAGCTCGCCGACGCCCTGCTGGAGCGCTTCGAGGACAAACAGCAGGGCGGTTTCTTCTTCACCAGCCACGACCACGAGGCGCTGATCCAGCGCAACAAGATCGGCCACGACAATGCCACCCCGTCAGGCAACGGCATCGCGGCACAAGCCTTGCAGCGCCTGGCGCTGCTGACCGGAAACGAGGAATACCGCGCGGCGGCGGAGCGTTGCCTGAGATTGTTCTTCCCGGCGATGCAGCAGTCCGCGATGTCGCACAGCAGCCTGTGCACCGCGCTGGCCGGGAATCTGCAACCGGACGGTCTGCTGGTGATACGCGGCGCCGAGGCGAGGGAGTGGCAGGCGGCCCTGCGCAGACATTACCTGCCCGATGTGATGATCGTGGTACTGGATGCAGACGCGACCGACCTGCCGGAAGCGCTCGACAAGCCGCTACGGGAGCAGACCAGCGCGTGGCTGTGCAAGGGCACGCAGTGCCTGCCGCCGGTCAACGATCTGGATGAATTGCTCGCAGGAGCGGCGGGAGCCGCGATAAATCGCTGATCGCGCCTGCCGGCGCTCCTACCTATACAGCAATCAGCGCAGCGCCACGCCGCCCTGAGCGGAATAGCCCAGCGCGCTCGCCACGCCCGCGCCGAAGCGCTTCGCCAGACGTTCGCCGAAGCTTTCCTTCATGGTGTAGTCCACGATCTTTTCGGCCTTGATCACGTCGCGCGCCACCGATTCGACGCTGCCGAAGCCGTCCGCCAGACCCAGCTCCACGCCGCGCTGGCCGTTCCACACCAGACCGCTGAAGGTGTCGGGCGTTTCCTTGAGACGCGCGCCGCGCCCCTGTTTCACCACGTCGATGAACTGCTGGTGGATCTCGGTCAGCATCTGTTTGGTGTAGGCGACCTGTTCCGGGTTCTGCGGCGAGAACGGGTCGAGGAAGCCCTTGTTCTCGCCTGCGGTGAGCAGGCGCCGCTCGACGCCGAGCTTCTCCATCGTGCCGGTGAAACCGAAACCGTCCATCAGCACGCCGATGGAGCCGATCAGGCTGGCCTTGTCCACGAATATCTTGTCGGCCGCCGCCGCCACGTAATAGCCGCCGGAAGCGCAGATGTCATCGACCACCACATGCAGTTGGATCTGCGGATACTGGGCGCGCAGGCGGCGGATCTCGTCGTTGATCTGGCCGGCCTGTACCGGGCTGCCGCCGGGACTATTGATGCGCAGGATCACGCCCTGCGTGTTCTTGTCCTTGAACGCGTCCTGCAGGCTGGGGATCAGAAAATCCGCGCCTGCCGGGCTGTCCGCCGCGATCACGCCCTGCATGTCCACCAGCGCGGTATGCTTGCCGCTGCCTAGCACCGGCTCCTTCTGCCCGAACCAGCCCATGAAGATGAACAACAGGATGAACAGATAGCCGAAGGTCAACACCTTGAAGAAGATGCCCCAGTGCCGCGCGCGGCGCTGCTCCTGGATGGCGGACATCGCCAGTTTTTCCAGCACACCGCGTTCCCAATTGTTGTCCGGCTCTGACATTGCAACTCCTTAAAACGATCCATGTAGGGTGGGCACGTTTTGTGTACCCACCGTTCTCTCGCGTGGGCACACAAAACGTGCCCACCCTACGACTCAAGCATTGGCCTTCAGCCACTCGCGCAATGCCGCGAAATCGTCTACCAGCGCGAGCGGCGCAAGTTCCAGCAACTGTTCCGGCGGATGGGCACCGTGCCCGATGGCCACCATGTCCACGCCGGCATTCTGCGCCAACAGCACGTCATGCGTGGTGTCGCCTATCATCAGCGTGCGCCCGGGTTCGGACTCCAGCTCTTCCATCAGTTCCAGCAGCATGGCCGGGTGCGGTTTGGAAAAGGTCCGGTCGGCGGTGCGCGTGGCGTGGAAGTACTGTTTCAAGCCGGTGGCTTCGAGCGAGCGCGCCAGTCCGTTGCAGCTCTTGCCGGTCGCCACGCCCAGCCGGTAACCGTCCGCATGCAGCGCCATTATCGTCTCGCGCACGCCGTCGAACAACGGTATCTCGCCATCCTGCACCAGAAAGTGATAACGGTAGCGCGCCACCAGCGCTTCGTACATCGACTCCGGCGCGCTCGGCACGGCATGGCGCAACGCCTCGCTCAGGCCGAGGCCGATCACATGGCGCGCCGTTTCGCCGTCCGGCACCGGCAGGTCGAGGTCGCGGCACGCCGCCTGGATCGAGCCCGAGATCACCGCCGTGGAATCCATCAGGGTGCCGTCCCAGTCGAACACGATCAGATCGTAGCGCTTGCCCATCATCATTTCCGCAAAAAAAGAGGCGCGGATATTACCATTGCCTATGACACAATGCGCGCCATGCAAACGATATCGACCACCCACTGGCTGCTGTACTGCCGCCCCGGCTTCGAACAGGACTGCGCGCAGGAAGCGCTGCGCCAGGCACGGCTACAAAAGCCGGTCATCGCCGAACAGCCCCCTATCGTCGCCGACAGCGGCTATGTCGTCGTCGTGCTCAACGAGCAATCGCTGCACTACCGTGAGCTGATCTTCGCGCGCCAGTTGATCCGGTTGCATTACATCATCGAGGAACTGTCGGAGCGCGACCGCCTCACGCCGCTGGTCGATGCCATCACCGCATTGCCGGGTACCTTCGGCACGCTGTGGCTGGAAGTACCGGACACCAACGACGGTAAAACGCTGTCGGCCTTCACGCGCCGCTTTCAGCCGCTGCTGGAGGAGCCGCTGCGCGCACAAGGCAAATTGCCCGAGGACACTCAAGACGCGAACCGGAAACTGCCGCGCCTGCATGTGTTCTTCCCGGACAAATCCATCGCGCTGATCGGCAGCAGCGATCCATACAACAGCGCGCCCTGGCACATGGGCATCCTGAGACAAAGCATGCCCGCCGAAGCGCCGAGCCGCTCCACGCTGAAGCTGGCAGAGGCGATCGAGGTGTTCATGGATAAGAGCGAGCAGACACGATTACTGCGCCAGGGCATGACCGCGGTCGATCTCGGCGCCGCGCCCGGCGGCTGGACCTGGCAACTGGTCAAGCGCGGCATCCGCGTCACGGCGGTAGACAACGGCCCGATGAAAGGCGTGCTGGCGAAGCATCCGCTGGTGCAGCACCTGAAGCAGGATGGCTTCAAATACGCGCCGCGCAAGGCGGTGGACTGGCTGGTATGCGACATGGTGGAGAAACCTGCCAAGGTCGGCGCGCTGATCGGCAACTGGTTCGCCGCCGGCTACGCGAAACACGCCATCTTCAACCTCAAGCTGCCGATGAAACAGCGCCTCGCGGCAGTGGACGGCGCGCTGAACGGCATCCGCACGCAACTGGACGAAGAAGGCATCAACTACCGGATGCAGGCGAAACAGCTCTACCACGACCGTGAGGAAGTGACGGTGTTTCTGGTGCGCACCAAAGGCTGAGCAAAAAGGCCTCCAGCGATGGAGGCCTTTGTTCATGGTGCATCAACTTCACATCTGCCTGAACTGCTTGGCCAATTTAAGGCTCTGTCCTTGATAGTTCGAACTGATGTCTTGCCCGTACAGAAGCTCTGGACGAGCTGCCATACGCTCATAGCGAAGCCATCCGACCGTCTGCCCATGCTCGAGCAGGAACGGTACCTCGTGTGAGCGCACCTCCAGAACTCCCCTGCTACTCCCCGCTTTATTCAACTTGGCATCCCAACCGAATCCGGGATCAAAAAAACCGGCATAGTGAACGCGGAACTCGCCGGCGCGGGTATCGTACGGCAACATCTCCGCCGCATATTCCGGGGGCACTGCGATCGCTTCCTTCGTCATGAGGATATAGAACTCGTCAGGATCCAGTATCAACGAAGACGTTTTGTGAAAACGGATAGGCTCCCAGAAATCCAGCGGGTCGTAATCGCGCCTTTCCAGGTCGATGCGTCTGGCATGTTTCTTCGAACGATAGCCGATGATTTCGTCCTCCTTGCCGGAACCTTTCAAATCCACGGTAAAAGGCAGCATCCCTGTTCTGATCGATCGCGCGTTTGTCTCGTGATCGCTGGAATCGACGATCTGGCCTTCGTTGAGAAGTTTTTTCCAGTCTGCATTCGACATGGATTTTGCATCATCTCCCCGTGAGCGACGGAATCTGAGCTGGTTCAATCGGGTTCCCGTTTTTGCCACTATACTGAAACTCCGTGGCGCAACTTCTATGAAGAGCTCGCCTTTATAACCCTCGCATACCTGGTCAAAACTGGTAGCGCCATCGGCGATCAGACGCGTCAAAATATCCAGCCTGCCGGTTGAACTCTTCGGATTGGCGAAGGCAGTCACATCACTTTTCAGATTAATGGATTCCAGAAGGGGGATGACATATATGCGCCCCTTTTCGAGAACTGCACCTTTGCTGAGGTCAATCTTGAAGTCGGCAAACCGCTCATCCAACTGCTTCATTTTCTCGAGCACTTTCACTCCCTTGCCGGGAAGAAAGCTCGTGTCTACGGGGTAAGCGTAATCACCGAGGCGCAGGTCTATGCTGGCGGGCTGGACTTGGTCATGATCAAGCGGCATCAGCATCGTTTTGATCTCGCCACTATCCAGCATCTTCTCAATCGTCTGGCTCGGAAGGATTCCGGTAAAGTCGCCCTCGCGCTTCGAGGCTGTCAAACCAGGATGGGCTGCTAAATCATTTTTTGTCATTACCTCATTCATCGGATTTACTCTTTTGCACCCTGTCTTGATGTCATCGTATCAGTATCGCCTTGTTCCATTCCGTGCAGCAATCCAACGAACAAGACGCCTCGTCTTTATCAATGTCTTTACCGGCACAATTATAAAACCATAAGGGAATACCTCGCAGAACAATCGGGAGCCGCCATAATCAGCGCGCCTTCCCCGAGGAGAATTCCGCCAGTCTGGCCAGCAGCCGCTCCAGCGCCCGATTGGCGGCACGCACGCCACCATAGGCATCTTCGCTCTCGCATCTCTCAGTCTCGTCGAATTCCGCCGTAGCGATCACCCGCTGCGTGGCGGTGTCGATCAGTTGCGCGCCCAACGTGAAACGCACTTCGCTCGGCTTCACGGTGAAATCCTGCTGCAAGCGGATAAGTTCGGTATCCAGACGCAACCTGGCCGCTACGCCGGAGGGGGACGACACCACCGCCTGGAACGCGCCGGAGCGCTCCAGCGTCTGAACGATCAGCGGCGCCAGCATGCGCGCCGGCGTGTCCGCCCAGCGGTTGCGCGCATAGGCATCGAGTTCGTGCGCCTGGCTCACCCAGATCATCCGGGTGGTGTCGAAACCGGCGCGGGCGCGCGGCATGCTGACCGTGAGCACGACATCGTGCTTGGCCACCGCGACGGGATGGGCCGGCACCATCCCGGCTTCCAGCAGGTAAATATTGTCCGGCGCGGGCGGCGCGGGCAATACCGAACAGCCGCCGAGTAGCGCGAGGAGCGCTGCGGCGGGAATCAGCGCGGTGAGCCGCGCATACCATATCGTGTCGTTATATCTCATGGGATAGCTTCCGTTATCGAATGTCATTCGCCCGGCCCGCGTTTCACGTTTTCCCTGCCTTGCAACAGCATGCCGGGGTTGCGCTCCAGCGCTTCGCTGAAACGGCGCAACGAGGCGGTCAATTCGCGCAGTTCGGCGATCGCCTGACGCGCTTCCGGCAGGGTCTCGGCGCGCACGCTGGCGACGGTGTCCGCAGTACTCGTCCCGGCACGCGCGGTCTCGTTCGCCATGCGGTCGAAGGCATCGGCGCTGAGCTGGAGGCGGCGCAGCAGTTGCGGCAACTCGGCGCCCGCGAGCGCGCCGGACAGCCGTTCCAGATTGAACAGGGTGCGGCGCAATGCGGCACGGTTCTCCTGATCCAGCAGGGCGTTGATGTTCTCGCTGCTGCGGTTGAGGTTGGTGAGCAGCGCGGTGACCGCGGTATCCAGGCGCAGCATCAGCGACGGCCCGGTGCGGATCACCGGATACGCCGCATCCGACCCGGCCTTGAGCGGTGGCGAGTCGCGGCTGCCGCCGGAGAGGTCGACATGGGCGATGCCGGTCAAGCCCTGCACTTGCAGCACAGCCACCGTGTCCTGCTTCACCGGCGTGCCGCGTTCGATATCCAGCGTCAGTTGCACCAGTTCGACGTTGCCTGGCGCGAGCGAGATGTCGCGCACCCCGCCGACCTGCACGCCGCGATAGCGCACCGGCGCATCCGGACTCAGGCCGGACACCGATTCGCTCATGTAGACCAGATAGGTGTCGTAGGTCTTGCCGTAGCTCTTGCCGCCGGACAGCCACAGCACGCCGCCGATCAGCAGCGCGCCGAGTATCAGCACGAACAGTCCGACCACTGTGAGATTTACTTTCGATTCCATGCCTGCTCCAATGCCCCCCGCCCGCGCGGGCCGTGAAAATATTCGCGTATCAGCGCATCATCCGAGCGCGCCAGTTCCTGCATCGTGCCTTCTCCCAGAATACGCCCTTCTCCCAGCACCGCAACCCGATCCGCCACGCGCCATAGCAGGTCGAGATCGTGCGTGACCATCATGATGGTGAGGCCGAGCGCATCGCGCAGATGGCGCACCAGTTCGTCGATGCCGGCGGCACTCAACGGGTCGAGCCCGGCGGTCGGCTCGTCCAGCAGCAGCAGTTCCGGATCGAGCGCCAGCGCGCGCGCCAGCGCCGCGCGCTTGCGCATGCCGCCGGAGAGTTCACTCGGGTATTTCTGCCCGGCATCGGGCGGCAGGCCGGCGAGTGCGATCTTGAGGGCGGCGATCTCGCCGGCCAGCGCCGCTTCGAGGCCGGTGTGCTCGCGGATCACCATGGCGACGTTCTCCGTCACGGTGAGCGAACTGAACAGCGCGCCGCGCTCGAACATCACGCCCCAGCGGCGCCGGAACGGCAGCGCCTGTTCGTCGGACAGCCCGATCACCTCGCTGCCGAACACCCGGATCGAACCAGACACAGGCGGTTGCAGCATGATGATCTCGCGCAGCATGGTCGACTTGCCGCAGCCGCTGCCGCCGACCAGCGCGAATATCTCGCCGCGCCGCACCGTCAGGCTCACGTCGCGGTGCACGACCGCGTCGCCGAAACTTGTGTTCAGGTCGCGTATCTCGATGACGGCGGTATTCATATATCCAGCCAACTGAACGCGATAGAGAACAGCGCATCGACCAGGATCACCAGGAAGATGGACTGCACCACGCTGCGGGTGGTCTGCTGCCCGACGCTCTCGGCGCTGCCGTTCACCTGGAAGCCCTGATAGCAGCCCACCAGCGCGATGATCACCGCGAACACCGGCGCTTTGCCGACGCCGATCAGGAACGAGGTCAGGCTGACCGCATCGCCGAGACGGTCGATGAAGGTGGTGTAGCCGACGTCGAGTTGGGCGCGCGCCATCACCATGCCGCCGAGCACGCCCATGATGTCGGTATAGACGGTCAGCAACGGCAGCGCGATCACCAGCGCGATCACCTTGGGCAGCACCAGCAGGTCGAGCGGGCCGATGCCGATGGTGCGCAGCGCGTCGACCTCTTCGGTCACCTTCATAGTGCCGATCTGCGCCGCATAGGCCGAACCTGAACGTCCGGCGATGATGATGGCGGTGATCAGCGGCGAGAGCTCGCGCACCATCGACAACCCGACCAGGTCGGCGATGTAGATGTTGGCGCCGACGCGGCTCAACTGCTCCGCCCCCTGATAGGCGATGACGATGCCGAGCAGGAATGCGAGCAGGCCGGTGATCGGCAGCGCCGCAACGCCGGTAGTTTGCAGGTTATACAGGATGGATCTCCAGCGGATGCGCCGCGGATACGCCAGCGCGCGCAGCAGCGCAGCCGCGCTGGCTCCCAGAAAGGACAGCAGACCGAGCGCGCCGCGCAGACTCTCCCATGCATTGCCGCCGATGCGTTGCAGGAAGCCGGACACGGGCGGCGGCGCAGTGGCGGCGGACGCCGTGCGGGTGGCGATCAGGCGCAGCAGCGCCTCGAATTCGGGGCGCAGACCGGTGAAGCGCACGACATGCCCGCCCAGCTCCAGTTCGTGCCGAGTGCGGTGCAGCAACCAGGCTCCCGAGGTATCCAGCGCGGTGATGGCTTGCGCATCGATCAGCAACTCGTCCCCGTCCGGCGGCATCGCCTTCAGGGTCGCGTCGATGCGGGCTTCAATCTGCGCCGCCGAAGGCAACAGCCACTCGCCGCTGCAACGCAGTTCGCGCGTGGTCGCGCCGGGAGAAATATCCGCAGCCGGCAGCGATGCAGTGGAAAGGGGCGTGATCGGTGCGTTAAACATCCTGATGGCGATAGCGGATTGGGATACGGTATGGCGCTACACCATGCTATGTCGCACGCTATCCGCTGTCAAATGGGGTGCGCTGCACAGCGCGTGAGGACGTGGCCTGCTGCGAACAAGAGCGGGATCAGGCTTCCTCGTCGATATGCTCGACGACATCTCCCTCGCGCAGGTTGTGATGGCGGCGGTCGGCGCCGGAGCGCAGGTCGATCAGTGCCGGCTGGTGGCTGACGCGGCGGCAGGCCTTGCGCCGTTCCTCCATAAGTTCACGGTGCACCTGCCGGATAAGTTCGGCAACACGCGGCTCATGCGGATGCTGCCGCACGCTGACCGCGACCCCTCCCTCGCCTGCGGATACCGGGCTAACCGCACGGGTTCTGTCTAGCCGTTTTACCCCGCGTTGATCGATGTAACCCGCTGCGGGCTGGATGCTGGAAACGTAGCGCATGATGACCTCCTTGGCTCTGCCGGCGTCTTGTTTGTGTTATCGGCAGATACAAGGGAAAGGTTTAGCGCAATCATCGGCTTGTTGCGGCTGCGGCATCCAGCCGCGCAACAAAAGACTCCAGTTCCGGCGCCAGCGGCGCGGTGATGATCAGCGCTTCGCCGCTCAGCGGGTGGTTGAACGCGATGGAATGCGCGTGCAGGAACATGCGTTTCAGCCCCTGTTTCGCCAGTTCCTTGTTGCGCGCGAAGTCGCCGTATTTGTCGTCGCCCGCGATGGGGAAGCCGAGGTGGGCAAGGTGGACGCGTATCTGGTGGGTGCGCCCGGTCTTGAGTTCGGCTTCGAGCAGGCTGAACCCCGGCCAGTTCTTTTGCAGGGTGAAGACGGTATGCGCCGCCTGCCCGTCCTCGCGCACCATCACGCGCTTTTCGCCCTGCGGCGTGTCGAACTTGTGCAGCGGCAGCTTGACGTGCTGGCGCGCGTTGTGCCATTGCCCCAGCACCAGCGTGAAATAGCGCTTGTCGCTGTTGCCCTCGCGCATGATCTCGTGCAACCCGGTCAGCGCCGAACGCTTCTTGGCCAGCAGCAGCACCCCGGAGGTCTCGCGGTCAAGCCGGTGCACCAGTTCGAGGAACTTCGCCTGCGGACGCGCGCGGCGCATCTGTTCGATCACCCCGAAGCTCACCCCGCTGCCGCCGTGCACCGCCGTCCCGGCCGGCTTGTTGACCGCCAGCAGCGCGTCGTCCTCGTACAGGATGGGGAATTCCAGCGCCGGGATGTATTCAACCTCGGGCCTTTCCGCCACGCGGATCGGCGGGATGCGCAGCAGGTCGCCCAGTTGCAGGCGGTAGGTCTGGTCCACGCGCTTCTTGTTCACCCGCACTTCGCCGCGCAAAATGCGGTAAATGTGGCTCTTGGGCACGCCTTTCAGGTGTTTGAACAGGAAATTGTCGATGCGCTGCGACTCGCCGTTTTCATCTATTTCCAGAAAAGTGACGGATTCTTTGCTTAAACCATTCATTTTGAATATACTTCGCCACTCGCGCGTTTGGGTAACCGGGTAAGTTTGGAATGAACTTCCTGCCGGATTCAATCTCTGGCACAAGCGACGGCTCATGATGCCGCCACCCCTACCAGCCGCAGCCCGGTTAATATCGCTCACCGGAACCAGCAGCGATAGTAATTGAATTACGCGCTCAAAGCACCTGTGGATTTCCGTGACGCGCCTACGCTGCGTCACCCAGACAATTTAAGACAAGCTACTGACAGAGAACCGATTTTGACCAACCGTTTGCACAAACCATCCATGTTTGCACGATTGCTCCTCTCGCACGCCTGATCGCGTGTAGCTTGGCCTCGCCCGTGTCTGAGCGCGGGAGACAACGATATGAAACGCATGCTATTCAATGCGACGCAGCCGGAAGAACTCCGCGTCGCCATTGTCGACGGTCAGAAACTCATCGACCTGGACATTGAAACCGCCGGTAAAGAGCAACGCAAGAGCAACATCTACAAGGCCGTCATCACCCGCCTGGAGCCCAGCCTCGAAGCCTGCTTCGTCGAATATGGCGGCACCCGCCACGGCTTTCTGCCGTTCAAAGAAGTTTCCCCGCAGTATTACCAGCCCGGTTGCGGCAGCCGCCCCTCCATCAAGGAAGCGCTGCGCGAAGGCCAGGAACTGCTGGTGCAGGTGGAAAAAGACGAGCGCGGCAACAAGGGCGCGGCGCTGACCACCTATATCAGCCTGGCCGGGCGCTACATCGTGCTGATGCCGAACAACCCGAACGGCGGCGGCGTATCGCGCCGCATCGAGGGCGAGGAACGCGACGAGCTGCGCGAGGTACTGTCGCAGGTGGAAGTGCCGCGCGGCATGAGCATCATCGCCCGCACCGCCGGCATCGGCCGCAACAAGGAAGAGTTGCAGTGGGACCTGGACTACCTCAAACAATTGTGGGACGCGATCGAAGGCGCGGCGCGCGATGAGAAGGCCCCGTCGCTGATCTATCTGGAAAGCAGCCTGGTGGTGCGCGCCATCCGCGACTACTTCAACCCGGAGATCGGCGAGATCCTGATCGACACCGAGGACGTATACCAGCAGGCGCTGGCGTTCATGAGCACGGTGATGCCGGACAACGTCGACCGCATCAAGCGCTACGTGGATGACGTGCCGCTGTTCTCGCGCTTCCAGATCGAGCACCAGATCGAATCCGCGCACTCCCGCGAGATACGCCTGCCTTCCGGCGGCGCCATCGTGATCGACCACACCGAGGCGCTGACCGCGATCGACATCAACTCGGCACGCGCGACCAAGGGTGGCGACATCGAGACCACCGCGCTCAACACCAACCTCGAGGCGGCCGAAGAGATCGCCCGCCAGTTGCGCCTGCGCGACCTCGGCGGCCTGATCGTGATCGACTTCATCGACATGGAGAACGCCCGCAACCAGCGCGCTGTGGAAGACCGCCTGCGCGACTCGCTGCACTACGACCGCGCCCGCGTGCAGACCTCCAAGATCTCGCGCTTCGGCCTGCTCGAACTGTCGCGCCAGCGCCTGCAACCCAGCCTGGGCGAGAGCAACTACATGACCTGCCCGCGTTGCAACGGCGTCGGCCACATCCGTGGCACCGAATCTTCCGCTTTGCACATCCTGCGCATCATTCAGGAAGAAGCGATGAAGGAAAGCAGCGCCGCGATCCACGTGCAGGTGCCGGTGGATGTCGCCACCTTCCTGCTCAACGAGAAGCGCGCCGACATCCATCGCATCGAGTCGCGCCTGCGGGTATCGGTGATACTGATCCCCAACCCCTATCTGGAAACGCCCAACTACAACATCAACCGCCTGCGTCAGGACGACCTGACCGAGGAGATGCTGCAAGCAAGCTACAAGCTGGTGGAAAAACCGAGCGAAGAGATCGCGTCCGGCGCCGCCACGCAGGAACAGCAGAAGGCCGCGCGCGCGCAAGCCGTGGTACAGGGCATCACCCCGGTGCAGCCTGCCCCGATGAAGGCCGAGGAAGAAAAACCATCCCTCATCGGCAAGCTGTTCGGCTGGTTCAAGAAGCTGGGCGAAGAAGAACAACCCAAGGCCCGACCGGCAGCTGGCGCATCACGCGGCAATCAGCGCCGCGAGCGCGGCGAACGCAGCGAAGGTGGCAAGCGCCGCGAACGCGGAGACCGGGCCGAACGCGGTGAAGGCGGCAAGCGCCGCGACCGCAACGAAGCCCGTGGCGGCGAAAAGCAGGCACAGGCCGAACCCCGTCCGCAAGAGCAACGCGAGCCGCGTGAGGCACGCCAGCCCAAGCAGCCGCGCCCACCGCGCGCACCGGCAGAATCTGCGCAAAGGACGCAGGCCGGCAAACCTTCCGTCGCTTCCTCTGCCGAGGTCGAAGAAAATCAGGCCGGCGCAACGACCGAGCAGACTGCGGAAAACGGTACCCGCGAAGGCGGTCGCCGCCGCGGTCGCCGTGGCGGACAGCGCGAACGCCAGCGCCGCGAAAACGCGCCGCAAGATGCCGAAACTTCGGCCACGGATGGCGAAGCCGGCGTTGCGGTGCAGGCTGCCGCACCCGCAGCAGTCGCACCGGCCAGCCCCAAGCCATCCGAATACATCGCCTACCCCGAAGGCTATGTGCCGCCGCAGAAGCCGACCGAGCATATCGCCTACCCGTCCACCCCGACGCCGGCGGCAAGCCTCGCACCGGCTGTAGCGGCTGTACCGGTCGCAGCGGTCGCTCCGAAACCTGTCGCGGCAAGCGCACCGGTGGCAGCGGCGAGCGGCAAGGGACTGATCCAGATCGAGACCGATCCGGGCAAGTTCAACACCGTCGTGAGCGCCCCGTCCAGCCATACGGAGCAACCCGCACCGCGCCGCCGTCAACGTCAGCGCGAGGTGTATGCGGAAAACGAACCGCTGGTGCAGATCGAGACGCAACGCCCGCAGGCATAGTTCTCAGGCCTGGGCAACAAAACAAAAGCCGCACGACTTTCACGTCGTGCGGCTTTTTTGTTTGGGCAGTCATTGGCCCGGCCTTTTGCTTACGACAGCTTGCGGCGCTCCATTACATTGTCAGAACCGCTCTTTATTCAGCCCCACGGATTCACCCAGTGACATGGGCGATTTCCTGCTATATAGTAAGGGCAATTTGGACAAGCAGATATGTGAACTTCCTATCTCAAACGACCATGAACTTACTTGAAAAAATACTCGGCCCAAAGTCGAAATACGACAAAAGCCTGCCTTATACATATGAGGCCAGAGTTCATATCTTTGGAGGAGGCGATGAATATAACTCCTACTTCTCTGACACGATCTGCGGCTTGGTGGAACATTTGCACCGGAGCGGCATATCACCCGATGAAGCGCATCTCTTCGAGATCTATCAGAAACAGGAATTCCCGATAGACGCAAAGCTGTTTGTCACGCCGGATAACCAGTGGCTGTTCAAACCGGATATATGCCGTTCGTTCGAGAAGCATTACAAAGGACATATACAGGACAACACTTGCTCATTCAAAGACCGGAATGGCAAAGGCAGCGGCCCCTGATGCGGTTTTAATGCTCTAGAAAAAGTTGTTTCAAGTCGCGATGACTGAGTATCGCGGCTGTGGCTGTCCGGTTATGGCACGAAGCCGCCACGAGAGATCAGCCGCGCTCGAGATGCCTTTGGCGAATATGTTGCAGCAGTCCTTCCGCCGCGTCCTCCACCATATCCAGCACCCGCTCGAAGCCGTCAGCGCCACCATAGTAGGGATCGGGCACTTCGCGTTCGGCGTGGTGGCGAGCGTATTCGAGGAACAGTTGGGGATTGCCGCCAACCGGTTGCGCAAGACGTTGCAGGATGGCGAGATTCCCCTCGTCCATCGCCAGCACATAGTCGAAGCGTTCAAAATCCTTCACTTCCACCTGGCGCCCGCGCAATCCGCCCATGTTGTAACCGCGCTGCTGCGCGGCGCGCCGGGCGCGCGCATCCGGCGGGTCGCCGATGTGGTAGTCGTGCGTTCCGGCAGAATCGATCAGGATGTTTTCCGAAAGGCCGGCATTCTCGACGTAATGGCGGAACACCGCCTCGGCGGTGGGCGAACGGCAGATGTTGCCCATGCAGACGAACAGCACGCCGACTTTTCCGTCTCCCGCCTTCATCGCCGCAAACGCCCAGAACGCCCCGGTCAGCGGGGCCGCCTGAACAGCGCCGGCATCGGCCTGGCGGACGGCTTGGCCGCCGGCGCTTCCGGCTGCGGTTGCGCGGGCGCGGTGCTGACGCCCGGCTCGTAGGGCTTGTCGAACCAGGCGTCGTGGCTGCGTTTTACCGCTGCAGGCGGTCGCGGCGCATGACTGCGCTCCTCGTGCCGCTCGGTCCGTTGATGCCGCGCCGGATGCGCCGGCAGGTTGGCGGTTTCTTTCCTGATCTCACACTTGATGAGCTTTTCGATCTCTTTCAGGTATCTTTCCTCTTCCGGCGCCACCAGCGAGATCGCCGTGCCGGATGCGCCGGCGCGCCCGGTGCGCCCGATGCGGTGCACGTAATCCTCCGGCGCGTGCGGGATCTCGTAGTTGATCACCATCGGCAGCTGGTCGATATCCAAGCCGCGTGCCGCGACATCGGTAGCGACCAGTGTCGATATCTTTCCGCTCTTGAATGCATCCAGCGCCTGGATGCGTTCCAGCTGGCTCTTGTCGCCGTGGATGGCGTCGGCAGCCAGGCCGTCGCGCTGCAATTGCCGCGAGAGACGGCTGGCGGTGAGTTTAGTCTTGGTGAACACGATGGCCTGTGTGGCATCGCTGCCGCGCAGCAATTGCACCAGCAGCGCATGCTTGTCCACCTGCTCGACCATGTAGGCTTTTTGCGTGACGTTCTCGGCGGTGGCATTGCTGCGCGCGACCTCGAGGAGCGTCGGGTAGATCAGGAAGTCTTCCGACAATTTCTTGATCTCGTCCGAGAACGTGGCCGAGAACATCAGGCTCTGCCGTATCCTCGGCAGCAGCGCGAGGATGCGCTTCAGGTCGGGCATGAAGCCCATGTCCAGCATGCGGTCCGCCTCATCCAGCACCAGCATCTGCACCTGGTTCAACTGCACCGTCTTCTGCTCGATGTGGTCCAGCAAACGCCCCGGTGTCGCCACCAATATCTCCACGCCGGTCTTCAGGTGCGGCGTCTGTGTCTTGATATCCACTCCGCCGAACACCACCAGCGAACGCAGCTTGGTGTATTTCGCGTAGGCCTTGACGCTGGCTTCCACCTGGATCGCCAGCTCGCGCGTCGGCACTAGGATCAGCGCCCGCACCGGATGGCGCGCCGGCGAGGTATTGGTGCTGGCGTGCGGCAGCAGCTTTTGCAGCATGGGCAGCGCGAAGGCCGCGGTCTTGCCGGTGCCCGTCTGCGCGCCCGCCATCAGGTCCTGGCCTTCCAGCACCAGCGGAATGGCCTGGGCCTGTATCGGGGTCGGGATGGTGTATCCGGCTTCGGTCAGCGTCCGGAGGATCTCAGGCGCCAGGTTCAGGCTGGCAAAACTGGCAGTGTTCAATGTACTCGTCTCGGTATGTTCGATTCAGAGGCGGCATTATACGCCGTAGCGCCGGGCATCCCTACAGCGGCGAAAGCAGCACGCTCTCGCGCAGCTTCCTCAATTCGTCGCGCAGTTGCGCGGCCTTTTCGAATTCCAGGTTGCGCGCGGCTTGCAGCATCTCCTTCTCCAGCCGCGCGATCTCCTTCGATACTTCCTTCTCGCTCATCGCCAGATACTTCGCCTGGGTCTGCGCCGCCTTCAGCGCCTTGCGCCCGGCGTCCATGTCATATTCGGTGTCGATGATGTCCTTGATACGCTTGACGATGGACTGCGGCGTGATGCCGTGCGCTTCGTTATGCGCGATCTGCTTGGCGCGACGGCGCCCGGTCTCGTCGATAGCGCGGCGCATCGAGTCGGTGATGCGGTCGGCATACAGGATGGCGGTGCCGTGCAGGTGGCGCGCGGCGCGGCCTATGGTCTGGATCAGCGAGCGCTCGGAGCGCAGGAAGCCTTCCTTGTCCGCGTCGAGGATCGCGACCAGCGACACCTCGGGGATATCCAGCCCCTCGCGCAACAAGTTGATGCCGACCAGCACGTCGAACACGCCGAGGCGCAGGTCGCGGATGATCTCGACGCGCTCCACGGTCTCGATGTCGGAATGCAGGTAGCGCACCTTGATGCCGTGCTCGGAAAAGTATTCGGTCAACTGCTCGGACATGCGCTTGGTCAGCGTGGTGACCAGCACCCGTTCGCCCGCGTTGGTGCGCAAAGTCACTTCCGACATCAGGTCGTCCACCTGATTGGCGGCGGGCCGCACCTCGATCATCGGATCGACCAGACCGGTCGGGCGTACCACCTGCTCCACCACCTGTCCGGTATGTTCGGCCTCGTAGGTGGACGGCGTGGCGGAGACGAACACGGTCTGGCGCATCACCTTCTCGAACTCGTCGAAACGCAACGGGCGGTTGTCCAGCGCGGACGGCAGGCGAAAACCGTAGTTAACCAGATTTTCTTTTCTCGCGCGGTCGCCCTTGTACATGCCGCCGATCTGCGGGATGGTGACGTGGCTCTCATCGATGATCATCAGCGCGTTCGGCGGCAGGTAGTCCATCAGCGTCGGCGGCGCCGCGCCATTCGGACGCCCCGACAAATGCCGCGAGTAGTTCTCGATGCCTTTGGTGAAGCCGATCTCGGCTAGCATCTCCAAGTCGTGGCGGGTGCGCTGCTCGATGCGCTGCGCCTCCACCAGCTTGCCCTCTTTCTGGAAGAAGGCGATGCGCTCGGCCAGCTCGACCTTGATGGTCTCGATGGCCTTCAAAGTCGTCGCGCGCGGCGTGACGTAATGGCTGGAGGGATACACGGTGTAGCGCGGCACGCGGGTCTGGATGTGCCCGGTGAGCGGATCGAACAGCGCCAGCGATTCCACCTCGTCGTCGAATAGCGTGACCCGCACCGCGTTCTCGCTGCTCTCGGCCGGGAAGATGTCGATCACATCGCCGCGCACGCGGAAGTGGCTGCGATTGAAGTCGATATCGTTACGTTCGTACTGTATCGCCACCAGGCGCTGGATCACATCGCGCTGCGTCACCTTCTCGTGCTCGCGCAGGTGCAGGATCATGCCGTGGTAATCCACCGGGTCGCCGATACCGTAGATCGCCGAGACGGTGGCGACGATCACGCAGTCCTGCCGTTCCAGCATCGACTTGGTAGCGGACAGTCGCATCTGCTCGATCTGCTCGTTGATGCTGGAATCCTTCTCGATATACACGTCGCGCGACGGCACATAGGCCTCGGGCTGGTAGTAGTCGTAGTAGGAGACGAAATACTCCACCGCGTTCTCGGGGAAGAAATCGCGCAACTCGGAATACAGCTGCGCCGCCAGCGTCTTGTTCGGCGCCATCACGATGGCCGGCCGCCCGGTGCGCGCGATCACGTTGGCCATGGTGAAGGTCTTGCCGGAGCCGGTCACCCCCAGCAGCGTCTGATAGGCGAGTCCGTCCTCGATGCCCTCCACCAGCTGCGCGATGGCCGTGGGCTGGTCGCCCGCCGGTTCGAACGGCTGGTGCAGGAGGTAAGGGCTGTCTGGGAAAGTCTGGATGTTCATGGGTGGGCGCGTATTGTACGGGGAAAATGATATTTTCCGGCTTTACCCTCGCCGATTCACTCTTTTTGCGGGGCGGGTATAATCCGCGCCAACGTTAAAACCACAAGGAAAAATCGTGTCTCTCTCCACCCGCGTACAGGCCATCAAACCCTCCCCCACCCTCGCCGTCACTGCCCGTGCGGCAAAACTGAAAGCCGAAGGCAAGGACATCATCGGGCTGGGCGCCGGCGAACCGGATTTCGATACGCCGCAGCACATCAAGGATGCGGCAATCGCCGCGATCAACAAGGGTTTCACCAAGTACACCGCGGTCGGCGGCACGCCGTCGCTCAAGGCCGCCATCATCGCCAAGTTCAAGCGCGACAACGGCTTGGACTATACGGCGAAACAGATCCTGGTCTCGTGTGGCGGCAAACAGAGTTTCTTCAACCTCGCGCTGGCGGTGATCAACCCCGGCGATGAAGTCATCATTCCCGCGCCTTACTGGGTGTCATATCCGGACATCGTGCTCATCGCGGAAGGCAAGCCGGTGATCGTGCAGGCGGGCATCGAGCAGGGTTTCAGGATGAGCGCCGCACAGCTTGAGGCGGCGATCACGCCCAGGACGAAGATGGTGGTCATCAACAGCCCGAGCAATCCGTCCGGCGCGGTCTATACGCTGGACGAGCTGAAAGCGCTGGGCGAGGTGCTGCGCAAACATCCGGACATCCTGATCGCCACCGACGACATGTACGAGCACATCGCGCTGACCGATGCGAAGTTCGTCAATATCCTGAACGCCTGCCCCGACCTGTATCCGCGCACCATGGTGCTGAACGGCGTGTCGAAGGCCTACGCGATGACCGGCTGGCGCATCGGCTATGCAGCCGGGCCGGAGAACATCATCACCGCAATGGAGAACGTACAGTCGCAAAGCACTTCCAATCCGACCTCCATCTCGCAGGTGGCGGCGGAGGCTGCACTGAACGGCGACCAGGGCTGCATCGTGCCGATGGTGCAGGCGTTCCGCGAGCGCCACGAGTTCGTGGTGAATGGGCTGAACCGGATTCCGGGACTGAAGTGCATCAAGGCGGGCGGCGCGTTCTATGCCTTCCCCGACGCGCGCGAAGCGATTGCCGCGCTGCATGCAAAGGGTGCCATCAAGGAAACGACCGATATCGCTTTCTCGGAATATCTGCTGGAGCATGGCGGCGTTGCCGTGGTGCCGGGATCAGCCTTCGGCAGCGAAGGCTATATGCGCCTGTCGTTCGCCACCTCGATGAAGAACCTCAGTGAAGCGCTGGAGCGCATCGCGAAAGCACTTGCTTGAACCCGAGCAGTTATTCCGGCGCAGACCGGAATGACGTGGTTCTTGGCCAATGGATTAGCCGGGTTGAAGCGTCGGGCTAATTTGCAGTTCGCAGCGTAAGGCCCGCGGTCGTCCCGCCCAGTTGCAGCATGACCTGCCCCATCCCCGCACGCAGAGTCAATTCGGCGGAGATGCGCCCGGACACCTGTTGTTTGGCGACGTCCGCTGTGCCGCTCGCGCTCAACACGCCCGCACTCATTTTCAGCTGCTTCAGGGCATAGCTTCCGTTCGCCAGAAGAAGATCGCCGCTCAGTTTATCGAAGTGGGTCCTTCCGCCGGGCCGGCTTTCCCTGCTGCGCAGGCGGGTGGTCTCGACGATGTCGATGCCGTTGATGACGCCCTTGCTGACGACGAACGAACCATCCAGGTTCAGGCTTTGTGCCAGCCCGGACAGCTTCTCCGCCTGCATCCGGAAGTTGGCTGTGCCATCCAGATCGCCTTCGAGCAGTTTATTCATGTTTTGCAGCGCAAGAACCTTGGCAACCAGCGTTCCGCTGGCTTGCCAGCCCGAGCGCCAGTCGATGCGCGCGCCGCCGAACAACAGGCCGCCCATGAAGTGGCTGTCGAAATCGCTGATCGCCAGTTCGCCGTCCATCAATTCGCCCTTGGCGTTCAGTTCCTCGAACACCAGGCCGGGCAATCCCGGCAGCGCAGTGTCGCGCAACGTCAGCGTCAGCGGCGCCTTGCCGCCTGCCGGGGCAGCGATATCCAGCGATATCTTGTTCCCGTCGGCATGCAGTTTCGCGCCGGCGAATTTCCCGGAATTGTCAAAATCCAGGCTGCCGCCGATACCCGTAAGCTGAACGCCATCGGCCTCGATCTTGCCCTGTTCCAGGATGATGCCGGTAACCGGATACTGCGCATCGGATGCCAGCTTTTGCAGCCATGCGGGCAGTTGCGGCAAGGCCGTACCATCGAGCTGAAGACCTTCCAGTTCGATACTGCCGATCGGTTTGGTGGAGGAGAACAGAGCGGATAGCGTAAAGTTCACCCGCGCCTGCTGCGCCTTGATCTGCTTCGCGCTGCCGATCGATACATCGCTCAATTCCATGCGCGGCACGGGCAGCAAGCGCACAGCCAGCTTGCCGACATGCACCGGCTGTTGCAGCCTCGCGGAAAGCGCCTGTTCGATCCGTGTCGCGTAACCCTGTGTCGGCACGATATAGGGTGCGGCGAACAGCGCGATCAGCGCCGTCACGAACAGCCCCGCCGCCAGCTTGCCCCACGGCATGCGGGCAGCAAGAGTAGAGAATCTGATCCGGGGCGCCTTGGCCTTCGTCGCCTTCCGCTTTTTCCGTTCGGCGATCTCCTGCCCTGCCTTTTCGGCCTTGAGTCTCGCGGCTTCGGCGGCGCGCCGCTCGGCCTCCTGCCATATTCTGGCCTGTTCGCCCGCGACCTTGGTCACCTCTTCCTCGGAAGGCATGTGGGCGGCAGGCTTGGCCGTTTCGGCTGGCAGGGGCGCGGGCGGCGGCACGGTCCCTTGTACCGTGATGGTTTCGCCCGTCTTCACGGCCTGGAGAGATTCCGCCGCATCACTCGCAGGTGCCGCAACTTCCGGCAGTATTTCCGGTGTCTTTAGCGCAACCTCCGGCGTTGGAGCCTCCTCTCCGGATAACGCGATATTGAACGGTTCCAGCCTGAGCGGCGATCTCCCTTCCTCTGCCTGCGGCAGTTCGGATTCCTCGGCAGCCACGGTCGCATCCACCAGTTCGTAGACCGGATGCTCGCGTTCGTGCTTGTCCTTCAGCGAGCCGCGATACTCGAACAGGTCGGCATACTCGTCGCTCAATCTCGAGATGAAATCGTAATAGGAGCGGGAAACATAAATCTGGTCCGTACCGGCAAAACTCATCACGCGCTGCGCATCGTTGATGCCGTCGCCGACCATGTTGCTCTGGCCGTTCATGTCCTTGACGACGTTGATGGGACCGAGATGAATGCCGATACGCACTTTCAGTTCCGGATAATCCTTGTGCCGGTTGGCCAAGACCGTCTTGCGGAACAACATCGCCACTTCCAGCGCATCTTCCGGATGTTGCAGGAAACCGACCGCCGCGCCATCCCCGGTATCCAGGATGATGCGTTCGCCATCCACCTGTGCTGCCAGACAATCGGCCAGCACTTGGGTGAACTGTTTTTTAACCCTGGTTTGTTTCTTGACGGACTGTTTGGTGTAGCCGACCACATCGAAGAACAGCACGGTCGCACTGCTGGAACGTGCCGCCTGTTTGGCCCCGGGACCGGACCTGTCCGCCTCGCCGGCTGCCTCTGCCATATTCTTCGCCGATTGCAGCAGCAAGGCTTCGGCTTCCTGATCCACTTTCTCGCCAGCCGCTTCGGATACCTCCGGAACATGCTGTTGCATGTCATCCAGGAAGCGCCGCGCGACCTCTGCCTGCGCCCTCTCTTCTGCTTCTGCTTTTTGCCGCGTCAGCTCGAATTCTTCCCGTACCCTGGCAGCCTCTTGTTCCGCTTTCAGGCATGCCGCCTGTTCTTGTTGCTGCGCCCCGGCTTCCACCTCAGCGCGCAGTTGCATGGCTTCCGCTTCTTCATGCGCAAGGGCTTCCTGTTCGGCATCCAGCCGGATGCGCTCCGCTTCCGCTTCGGCCTCGATCCGCGCCGTTTCGGCCTCCTGCCGTGCCTTGAGACGTGCCGCTTCGGCTTCTTGTTGAGCCTTGAACCGCGCGGCTTCCGCCGCTTCTTCGCGTGCCCGGGCTTCCGCCAGGGCTTCCTGCTTGATGCGTTCCGATTCCTTGCGCGCTGCTTCCTCGCGCGCCTTCGCTTCCGCTTCGATTCGGGCCTTCTCGGCTTCCAGTTCGGCGCGCATCTGCGCCGCTTCCTGTTCCGCCTTCACACGCGCGGCTTCTGCCGCTTCTTCGCGTGCACGCGCTTCCGCCATGGCTTCCTGCTTGATGTGCTCCGCCTCCTCGCGCGCATGGGTGGCTTCCTGCTCCGCCTTGAGGCGCGCAGCCTCGGCCTCCTGCTGCGCCTTGATCCGCACCGCTTCAGCCTCTTCACGGACGCGCTGCGCTGCTTCCTCGCGCGCCTTCGCTTCAGCTTCGATTCGGGCCTTCTCAGCTTCCAGTTCGGCGCGCATCTGCGCCGCTTCCTGCTCCGCTTTCAGGCGTGCCTTCGTTTCCGCCACGGCACGATCCTTGACGAGCTGCGCCTGGAGCTTCTCCTGTTCTGCCTTAAGGTGAGCCGCTTCGTCGCGCGCCCGCTTTTCCGCTTCTGCGCGTGCCCTGATCGCCGCCTCGGCCTTGACTTTGGCTGCTTCCAGTTCGGCGCGCAACCGCGCGGCTTCCTGCTCCGCCTTTTTCCGCACAGCTTCTGTCTTTTCCCGCGCCTGCCGTTCCGCTTCTTCGCGCGCCCTGGCTTCCGCCGCGGCCTGTTGCTTGGCGAGTTCCGCCTTCGCCCGTGCCTGCGCCGCTTCCTGTTCGGCCTTGAGGCGCGCCGCTTCGGCTTCCTGCTGCCTTGTCCTTGCCTCGGCCTGCGCGCGCGCTGCGGCTTCCGCTTCTGCCTTGGCTCGGGCCGCTTCCGCCGCCATCATCTCGGGAGTGGGCGCGCGGAAGATGCCGGTAAAGTCCAGTTCGCCGAGCCCCTCATCCGCCGGCTTTTTGACCGGCGTCACGAGCTTCGTCGGAACGATCATTCTGGGTATCTTGCCGAACTTGGCGCTGTCCTCGATGAAGCCTTCCTTTTCGAGTTTCTTTAACACCTCTTCAAGCATGTTGCGCAAACTGGGTGCGGCACGCTTGCCGATCTCGCCAAACGTGGCACTCCCGTCCACCATCAGCAAGGCGCGCCTGATGTCGCCGGAGAGGTCGCCGCTCTTGTTGCGTACCTCGTCCTCCCCCTTGTCTGTCCTGACGAAAATGGTCTTGTTATCCATGCCTCATTCTAACTGATAGCGTATTTGGCCCATGACATAAATCATTGCTTCGCAGGCTGGGCGGGCACTGCATCCTTGCCGCCAGTTTTATCGCTGCCCCCGCCGAACAGCTTGTTCAGGAAACCGCCCACCTTGGCGCCGACCGCCGTCCCCAGTCCCGGCCCGAGGATCGCGGTGCCCACGGCCGCGCCGGCCATGGCCGACTTGTTTAGCCCGATCACCGGCTCATCCAGCGTCCCCGAGATAACCATCGGCATGCTCGCTAGCCAGCCTGTCCCCTTGATATCGACATCCAGCGTCCCGCCAAGCCGCGACGCAGGACTGATGTCCATACTGCCTTTGGCGTGCAACACACCCGATACGATTTTTATCTTCCTGAAATGATAGCCAGCAGTGTCCACACTGAGCAAGCCGGTCAGATCATCAAAGCGCGTGCTTCCTCCATCCGCCGCAACCTTGCCGGGGCTACCCGCTGCCTGCGCCAGATCCACCTTGCCCAGCACGCCGTCGCGCACATGAAAGCTGCCGTTCAATTGCAGGTTTGCCGGGAAACGCCCGAAGTCATCCAGCCGCATAGTGAACTTCGCCGTGCTCTCCATGTTGCCGCTGAACGACACCTTATCGCTGAACGCGCCCACCAGCCGCTGCATGGCAATTCCGCTGGCGGCGATATCTCCGCGTAGCGTGGCATCCTTGCGACCAACATTCACCGCGCCGGTCAGCCGGCCGCCGTACAGTTTCGCATTCAGCCCTTTTAGCTCCAGACGCTGCGGCTGTACCGTAACGCGCGCCCTGATTTCATCGATAACCAGCGGATACCGGAAATCCGCATCAATGCGCGCCCTGACTCGTCTGGCCTGCACATCACCCGCAAAACGAAAATTGTCCTTCAGTAATTCCGGGCTACCTGCCTCGGTCTCCAGCGTTCCCTGCGCAGACAACGCGCCGGACAGATCGACCTGCCTTCCCGTCAGCGACATCAACTGTTCCAGCGGCACCTCCATCCGGTTCAGTGTCGCCTGCACGCGCCAGCCATCGGAAAAGTCCAGCTTGCCGGAACCCGCCACACGCATGCCGCGCGATGCGGCGGAGAAGCTCTGCACGGCAAGTTCGCGCGCTCCCAGCACACCCACCAGCGACAATTCGTCCAGCGGCAGTTGCGGCAACGCCGGCAACGACCAGCCCTTGGCCTGCACCACCAGCGCGAAGGAACGATCCGGCTGCGGCAGCACGGTCAGCGATGCCGTTTGCTGGTTCATCGCAAACCAGGCCACCTTCAACTGTCCGGCATGCGTGAACTCCAGCCGTCCTTCGATTGGCGCCAGCGTCATCCCGGGCGCGACCAGGCTCATCCCGGAGAATTGCAGCTCGCGCACCGCCATGCCTTGCAACTCGCCCGAATCCTCGACCAGCAGGCCAACCAGCTTGCGCACCTCTGTCAGATGCGCGGAACCATCCTTGACCACGATGCGACCCACCGCCACTTCGCCCGCCAGCAATCTTTGCAGATCAGGCGCCACATCGACCGTGCGCGCGGATATCCCTTCATCCCCGCCCAAGCGGACATCGTGCAACTCCAGGTGTGGCAGGGGCAATGCGGAGAAACGCAGATGCCCGATCCTGACCGGCTCATGCAATTGCCCGCCCAGCATGCGCTCCAGTTCCGGCACATAACTATCCAGCGGGGCCAGGTAAGCCGCAGCCAGCCCCAACGCCAGCAGCGCCGACAAACCCAGCAGCGATCGCTTCAACCACTTCATGAAAGACCAAATTCCGGGTTGACCGGGTGGGACAAAATCACTATCATGCGCACCTCTCAATTCCCTGATAGCTCAGTCGGTAGAGCGACGGACTGTTAATCCGCAGGTCCCTGGTTCGAGTCCAGGTCGGGGAGCCAGTTTTTCAGTTAAGATTCACCCGGTTGGAATTCATTCAGGTCACTCTTCGGGGTGACCTTTTTGCTTTCCGGGATCGTCATATGGAAAGTCCACAGGTCGGTATAAGACTGATGCCGGGCATTGTAATCCGTGGGGCACCATTTTGGTGTAAGCGCGCGCCGCATTTGGTACTAATTTGCGCCGCATTTGGCACAAACATCAAACCACAACCCCGTTATGAAGCCGCGCGCGATAAATTACGCCAAAATGCGAGATAAATACAACACTGCGCGCTTTTGCGTCACGCAAACGAATTGCACATTGTAAAACACACGGCCCAGCTTACCAGCTCCTGATCACCAGCTCCGCCGTCTTGCTCCCCTTCTTTGCCCCACCCACCGTGTAAGTGATATCGACGCTTTCCATGTGCAGTCCGGCGAACGCTTGGCGCATTTCGGGGATGTCGTTCACGCTGATAATCATCTTGCCTTTGATCGTTCTGGCCAACTCGGCCATGCGGGCATACTGCTCGATTCCGAAGCCTACACCGTAGCCCTCTGTGCCCCAGTACGGCGGGTCGCAGTAGAACAGGGTGTGTTCGCGATCGTATTTGGCGATGCAGGCTTCCCAGCCGAGGTGCTCGATGTAGGTCTGCGACAAGCGCAGGTGCGCTTGGCTCAAGTCCTCTTCCAGTCGTAGCAGGTTGAGCCGTGGCGGGCTGGTGGTAGCGGTACCGAAGTTCTGGTTATTCACCTTGCCGCCGAAGGCGTTCTTTTGCAGGTAGAAGAAACGCGCTGCGCGCTGAATATCGGTGAGCGTTTCTTCCGGGGTGATTTGTAGCCACTTGTATATCTGGCGGCTGGTGAGCGCCCATTTGAATTGCCGGGTGAATTCTTCCAGGTGGTGTTTGATCACGCGGTACAGGTTCACCAGTTCGCCGTTGATATCGTTGATCACAGTGTCGCGGCCAACATGAATAGGTCGTCGAGCTGCGCATCGGTCAGGCCGAGCGCAGCAGTCAGCGACTGCACCAGCGGGCGGTCGCGCTCGACGGTGGCGGAGAACTCCCACTCGATCCGAGCAGCTTCGCCTTCCGCGCCGGGCATGTTGGCAACGGCGGCATTGACCGTGGCCAGCAGTCCGGACTGGAGCACCGCCAGCCGCGCCTGGCGCATGGTGACGGTAGACGGCGGCACTGGTATTACCGGGTCGGCGGGTTCGGGCGTGTTGCCCGAACGAACCCATAATTGATACTCGGCATAATCTCTATTGCCTTCGGCTGCCGGGATGATGGCGCCGTCTGAAAGCCGTATGATGCTGGTGGTTCTTGTGATCTTATACATAATTTTAACCCTCGAATTAAAGTTCGGCGTCGGCGGTCCAATCGTAGAGGATGCCGTATTGAGTTTGTGCACCAACGGGCGTGGAAAAAACGATCCGGTTATTGTCAGTCGCCGTATCGGAGCAGGCGTAATTGTTGGTCGTCGCGCCGGTCACACCCGTAACAAGTGTGCACTTCCCGGCCGTGCCGGCAAAATCCCGCACCACACACGTCGGCACCACCCTCTTGCGGGCCTTGAAGTAATTGGACGCCGCCAACAAACCAGTTCCACCGGACGTGCCGGTATAGTTCGCGGCGCGCCCGGCCTCGTAATAACGAAAGCACATCTCCAACTCCATCCCATACGGACGGATCGCGAAAGCAGACGCGGTAGCTGCCGACTCGGATGCCTCGATTTGTACGCTGCCAAGGGTTCCCGCCGACGCGCCATTCCCAAATTCAATGCTCATCACCGTGCCGGGAGTCTGCCCTGTGATTACCAGCGGGCTTGCAGCATAAGAGCCCGATGGTGTTGCACTATTCACTCCGGCACGTGCTAGTGCAGTGCCAGCCCAAGAAACGACGTAGCGCGTGGCGTGGACATTCTTATCTTCGACCACTTGAATCAACGTTTTGTTGGCAGCGATTGTGATCGTGGTGTTCGCAGCCAGCTGCGCGAAGCTGTAATCTCCGCCGCCAGAACCGGCCTTCCATCGATCATGACCGTAGGCACCGGCAGCGAGCGTCGCGGCAGAAACGTATGCGCGCTGGTTGACGGCAAACCCGCCGTTGATGATGATGTTATTGGCCGTCACCGAGCCAGCAAGCGCGTAACGCGCATCCCCCTGTGATTGCACCATCGCAGTGATGTAGAACTTTCCAGCCGACTCGATATAGGTCGCCGTGAAGATACCGCCAGCAGGCACATCGCCCGCCACCAGCGCGCCGCCCACATCGGAGACCAGCGCCGCCGCGCCGCCGCCCGCATTCAGCGTGCTCGCGCCATTGTTGGCCGTGATCGCCTTGACACGCACGGTCATGCCATCGCTGTAGGCCGTGATCGGCGGATCGAGCGCGACCACGTAGGCATCGGCGGCGCCAGTGTCGAGTGAGTAGTTGCCGGACTGCGCATCGATCAGGCGCTGGATGGCCTCATACAGCTGGCCGAGGTCTTCATGGTCCGGTGTGATGCCGGCGGCGGCGATCACCGCGCGCAGTTCCTCGCCGATCTGGTGGTACCAATACGGCCCGCCCTTGCTGGCAGGAGTGGCGGTGAGCGGATCGCCGGGCGAGGGGTAGCCAGCCGAGGGCGCGGCGGGTGCGGCGGGTGGCGCTGCGCCGGCACCGGATTCCCAAATTCTGTTGTCCATCCTGATCTCCTTTTATAAATTACGAGTACACAAAAAGCGCCACGGTGTGCGCGGGTTTGTTCTGGTTGATCGCGCATTCCAGTAATGCGTTGCCCCAAACCGCGAACGGCATCTCGACATCGCTGTTCACCGTCCATTCGACTAGCGTGTTGAGCGGCGCGTTGACCGCCCAGACGAAGTTCCAGTCCGCGCCGTTGAGCGGCGCATCCACATCGTCGAGCACCGACCATTCGTGGTATTCGGTAATGGTGACGGTAAAACCGAGGCGCGCGGCCAGCGCGATGAAGTAGGCGCGCGATTGCCCGCCGCGTTCGGTGAGTTTGGCGACCAGCGCGGCGCGGCGTTGCTCGACGCTGAGGTCGATGCCTGCCAGCAGCGCGCAGGTGCCCGGAAGACCGGCGACGCGCTCCCAGTCGGCGAGCAGCTCATAGGTGGCGCGCGGGTCGGATTCGTCGAGTAGTTGCGCGGCACGCGCGTCCACGCGGGCAAACTCTTCGGCGAAGCCATCGAGCAAGCGGGTGAGCAGCGCATCAGGATCGCGCGGCCAGGCCGACCCCTGCGGCAATAGAGCCTGCAGCTGGCTCAGGTAATCGGCACGGCTCATGCCCATGTGATGGCCCCCAGCGTGGCCATCTGGCCGGTGGTGTGCGTCACGTCGGCGGCGGGCGCGGTCATGGTGTAGTTGGTTTCACCGGCGGCGATGCTGATCGCCTCACGGACGTGGCTGAGCAGGATGGTGCCCCCCGGCTCGGCCTCGCGGCGCAGCAGGTCGGTAAGTTCGGCTTCGACAGCGGCCTTGACGGCGGCAGTGTTGGGCGTGACGGCGATGCCGAAATCCAGCGGTACAGCCACGGGCGCGACCACGGTCACCGCTGCCGTCACCGGGCGACGCGCATCGATGTAATTCTGCACGGTCGTGACCTCGCCCGCGTCCGGAATCAGGCTGACATCGTCGTCGCGCACGAAGCGCACGGTGACGGTGCCTAGACCCAGTTCGAGAGGGGACACCCACGCCCGGGTGACACCAGCCACTTCGAGCGCCCAAGTCTCGTAGTCGAATACCGCGCCGCCGTGAGGGGGCGCTTTCATGCGGGCGATCACGCGCGCACGCAGATCGTCGTCGTCCTCGATGTCGGTACCGCCGGTGAGTCCGCCAGCGGCGACAGTGGCAGCACTGGTGATTCCGGCGATGGGTGTCGTGATGGTCACGGTCACGCCGGCATCCGCATTACCAGCTGCGCCGGGCTTGACAGCCGTTATAGCCGTTGTCACCGTGCCAGCGGAGATCGTGGCCTCGGCATCCGTGGTGTATTCCGCCCCGTCGGCGCGCAGCAACGAGGTGCCGGCGGGAACAATCACACCGCTGGTGCCGGTAAACGTCACGCTGCCCGCCGCCGCCACGGCGGCCTTGCGCGGTTGGTCGAGCCACAGCGTCGCCCAGCGGTCGAGATAGTCGGTCTCGGCAGTGTCTGGCAGTATCTGCTCGGCCATCCACGCCAGGTGCCCGTGCAGGCCGTGCGATGTGCCGGCGATCAGTCTCGCCATCACATTAAGATTGCTGCGCCGCAGCCTGGCATCCGTGCCGGGCAGGTTGGCCTCGATGTCGCCTTGCGCGCGGTCGATCAGAGTGGGCAGTGTCGGCCTTGTAAACATTATTGTGCGCTCCAGAATTGCTCGAATTTGTAACGGGTCGTGGTGCCGTCCGGCTTAACGATCTCGATCTGCGTGCCGATGATGCCGGCAGGATGATTGCGGACGATCCACGCCTCGACCGATACCGACGATGCCACGCCATCGCGCACCATCCAGTCCAGTGCCTCTTCGCAGTACTCGCGCACCTTTTTAACGGTATCCGGCAACAGCTTCGCGCGCGCCAACAACCAGAGGCGGCTCCCCATCCGGTCGCCATCGATCTCCGAGAACGCATCCATCCACACGCCGCGCCGGTCGTCTGCACCACCCGGAATCACATCGTCATCACCGGCACGGCGGTCGGTAAACAGGCTCAACAGCACGGACGTGGTCAGCCCATCGTCCTGCGCCAGCAGCATGGATTCAATGGCGTAATCCGCGCCGTGCTCCATGTCGATGTAGATGGTCTGGATATCGCTCATCACATCCCCGCGCCCGGTGTCGAAGTGGTACTGCCAGTCTCGCTGTGTGTGTGCGTGTTGTAAGTCGAGCGCATGCCCGCCATGCTCTTGGCACCGGCGGCATCGCTGATATCGCCACCGGCGACGATATTGCTCTCGACGTGCAGGTTGCCGCTCAAATAAATGTCCGGCGCATTGGTCACATTGAGCGCGTGCCCGCCGCCATCGATCACGATGCCGGTGCGGGTTAAATGGATGACGTGGCCTAGATCGTCATAGAGCGCGACCTCGCCGCTGGCCAGCCCTCTGAGGCGGTAGCGACGGTCATCCATCACCACCACAATGCCGTGATCGCGATCACCGCTCACGCAGGCCATTACACCCTCCGCACCCGGCTTAGGCACAGAGGTAAAGCCGTAGTCCTGCATACGCTCGACACCGTCTCGCACCTCGCCGGCCAGCAGCTTCACCTGCACCAGCTGGATGCCGCCCGCATCGTTCACGGCGGACAGCACAGCGCGCGAGATCATCAGCCGCACACGGCGGCGCAGCGGGGCAACGAGGCGATCAATAACGGCATTCATCAGAGATCATCCCAAGCGCCAGCGGCGGGCTTTTTCGAGCTCTTGCCAGACGCGATCACGTCGAATGCTTCGCGGCCACACAGACGCAGCTCCGCGCGGGTGCCGCTTTGCTCGTCCAGTGTGAGCGCCACCGAGGCAATCAGCAGATCGGCATCCACACCCAGCCAGGGCGAGCGCAAACGCACCATCGTGTTTGGCCGCCAGAGCTGTCCGTCCGCCGAGCGCCAGCCCTGCACCGTCACGGTGGCGCGGCTACTGCGACCGCGCCGGATGTTGCGCTCCCATTCCGCACGCTCCTTATAGGTCGCCGTCGCGCCGTGGCTCTCGGCCAATACGATCAGCGGGCGATAGCGCGCGACCCCGCTGTCGGTTGCCTCGGCCAGCACCTGCGAGTGCGTTTCCGGCGAATCGAAGTTGTCATCGCTGCCGCGATCCTGTCCCTTGACGATGTAGCGCGAATATCTTTCCTTGTCGCTGAATTCGCCGGAGGCCGACAAGATATTTTCGCCCTCCACCAGCTCGGCGACCGGCTGCGCAGCTTTCGCGCGCGTCAGCAGCAAGCCGCCCTTGCCGTCAGACACCGGCAGGACGGCGCACATGCGGCAGGCGCGCTCGATGCACTCGTGGGCCGTCTCGCCATCCTGTATCGAGAACGAGCCGGGCAGCGAAGCGATAGGCGATGCGTCGACAGCAACGGAGATACCGAACGGCGCGCACAGATCGCGCACGACACGATCCAGCTTGGCGTTGAGCCACTGACCGCCCTTGTTGATCGCCGAGCAGTCCACCAGATCGCCGGTCGCATCGCGCCCCATCACCTGGAACTCGTGCTGAGTATCGCTGAACGTGGGCCGCGTATCGTCCACCCATCCGGTGATCACCGTCTCGCCTTCGGCCAGCACCTCGCAGCGCGAGCCGCGCGTGATCTGGCTTGGCGTTTCCTGCCCCGGCCAGCGCTCGGATACACCAAGCTCAAAGTTGCCGGCGATCTGCTCGATGCCGCGCTCGATGCGGGCGCTCTTCCAGCCACCGTAGGCTACGCCGCCGATCTTGATCTCCACGGTATCGTTAACGCTGCTCATGCCAGCACCTCAAGCTCGCTGCCGCCCGGCACAAAACCCGGATGGCGCACGCGATTGCGCGCGACGATCTCCGCGTCGCGCGACGGATCGCCGTAGAGACGGTAGGCCAGCACGATGGCAGGCTGCGTGCTGGTCGGTGTGTAGCCGATCAGATCCGCAAGATTGGCGGCACGCGCGCCGACATCCCTGACCAGTGCCACGCGCAGATCAGTCAGCGCGAAGTACACCGTGTCCGGTGCCGTCTCGGCCTGCGTCTGCAAGGCATTGGCGAGCTGGTCGCGCACCGCCACCGCTTCGGTACGGCTGGTGAAGGTCGTCTGTCCGGCTGCGCGCGTGGCCTCGATCAGCGCGGCGCGCTGCACCAACCCGACCACCGCAGACTGATTGATGCCCTGTTGGATGCGCGATGGCGTGGTTGCCGGTACCGGCAAAAGGGATGAGCCGAATCCGGAGAGCGCGAACGCCGCCTGACGCGCCTGGTGCGGTGCAAACAAACTATTGAGCAGCCCGATCTGCGACAGAAAGCGGCTGGCCAGCGCCGACGGCGTACCGAGCAGCGTATCAACTGCCCCCAGCAACCCGCCGATGCCGGAAGTGAAGGTCGATAACACACCCATGTCCGGCAGGTTGGAGAGCGCCGACAGGCGCATCGATTCGATCGCCGCTGTCGCATTCGACAGCGCGGAAACGTTAACGAAAGCAGGGAACCCGGCAACGGTGAATGCGCCGGTAAAATCATCCTGCACGGCCGCCAGCGCATCGTCCGCAGCAAACGACACCGCAGACTGTGTGTCCACCCGTGCCGTCGGGAACAGGTTATTACCCGCCTCGATAAAGGTCAGCGAATAGCTAGCCAGCCCACCCGCCTCGATATTTTCCGCAGGGCGGCAATCCTGCACCGCCACCTGCATGCGCCCGCGCGTCGGATGCACCAGCTCGCCGGGGCCCGGCTGCTCGCAGGCGGCTTCCAGCTTGTCGCGCCATGCGATGTAACCAGCACCGATGACAAACGCCTCAATGGTGAATTCGCGCGCCTTACGCCCCATATCCTCGACATAGGGATCATCGCGCCCCGGATAGCTGTGTACTACATTGCGCCGGCCCAGCGCGGCAGACGCGGAGCGAAAGCGAAACTCGACACCACGGAAGCTGGCCGTCTGCCATTGACCGCGCCAGGACATCAGTTCGCCCCCGCCATTGTTGGGCCGTTGTGGACGTTAAATCGCACGCCAGGCTGGTTGGGTTTAACGCTGGCCACACCGGCGCGGCCATCCTGGTCGATATGGATGCGGATGTCGCCGCCAATATCGGTTGCCTTGAACTTTTCAGTCAGCTCAATCGCGCGCTTGGCTTCTTCGTTGCCGAAGAATGCCAGCGTCTTGGCAATACCTGCGCCGATCACGTCGGTTTGGAAGCCCTCGAATCGAGTGCCTTTCATCGCCCAACCAGCGGCACCAGTTATAGCTTTTCCAGCGCCATAACCAGCCGCACCCGCTGCCGTAACACCCAGCGCAGCAGTCCCCATCGCAGCGGCACCAAACATTCGCAAAGTAGATAGGTTCTGAACGCCCATCATGCCTGCGGCGGTCAAAAACTTGCGCGCGGCCGCGCCGCCCTTGGCCACAGACGCGCCAGCGCCGACGGAAAGCGCATCGCCACCGACTCCCCCCCCCGGCATATTGACCACGAACACCGGCGTGACGCCGGCGGCGGTTTCCAGCGCCTTGCCCGCAGCGACTCCGGCACCGACGCTGCCGAACTTGCCCGCCAGCGCGCCTATTGCCTTGCCGCCGTAGCGCGCGGTGGCCAGCGTCCCAATCGTCAGAGCGGCACCGCCAAGCAGCATGTCCTTGCCATCGAGGCCGAGACCGCCGTTTTCTTTCTTGTCCATCGCAAACCTGATGCCGCCGCTGATCGCCTCGTTAATCGGTTTGGCAAAATCATCCGCCGCAGCGCGCAGCGCCGCCCTCAGTCGACCGACCTGGTCGACTGAGTTGTCGATCGCATCGGGCAGATCGCGCGCGATCGCGCCGGAGGCTTTCGATATTTCCGCCGAGAATCGATTGACCTTGCTCAACATGTCGCCAGACAGCAACAGGCGCATGCCCTTGATGGTGTCGAGGTCGGCGTTACCGAACGCTTTCTGCACGAATAGCGACCTATCCTTTTCCGTTCCGAGCTTGTCGTACTGCTTTTTGATGTCGGCGATCACCGCCAGCGCGTCGCGGCGGCTGCCGTCCGCGTCGAAGAATTTCACGCCGGTCGCTGCTTGCGCATCCTTCATGTAACGCAGGTTGGTGAACAGGCGCACGGTGCTATCGGCCAGCGTGGCCAATCGCTCAGGCTGGCGTTCGATCTGCGATAAGCCCTCAATAAAGCCCAGCGTTTTATCGAAACTGAAGCCAGCCGCCGCCGCGTTCGGGCCGACGCGGGCGAAGATGCTGGAAAGGTTTTCCAGCTCGGCGTTACCGAGCCGACCAGCGACCGTCATCTTATCCAGTATGTCGGCTGCCATTCTGGGTTTGGCGAGATCGAAGTCGAATGCCGTTGCGGCGACTGTGAGCGATCCCGTCAGGCTATCGGCGTTCGCGCTGGTGACAGCCATCGCCTTGCTGGTCGCATCGATCACCGGCAACGCTTCGCGAAAACTGAGCCCGGCTTGCACGGCATTGTTGAAGCCCTGCTGTAAATCGTCCACCTGCTGGCCGGTATCACCCGCCATGCGGAACAACTCGCGGCGCAGCTCGGCGACCTCTCGCTTACTCATGCCGGCGGTCTGGCCGATCTGCGTCAGGCTTTTGTCCATGCGAGCAGATTGCGCGATGCTGGCCACCGCACCGACCGACACACCCAACGAAGCAAGCTTACCCTCGACCGATCCGAGAACGCCCTTGAGCGCCTCGAATTCACGCTTTACGCCACCGGCGAAACGCTGAACGCCGCGCTCGCCGTTAGCCAGCCCGGATACAAACCGGGCCGTGTCAGCGTAGAGCCGCATCGATAGTGTCAGGTCACGAGTTCCCATTGTTCGGCTTGGTCAGCACTTCCATGTAGTGGTTAAATTCAACGGCCGGTAGCGCGAGAATCTCCTGGCGCGACCAGCCGGTCTTCAGCGCGATCAGCAGAATGCTATCCAGCACCCCGCGCTGATGCGCTACCCGGCTTCCCCCAGCGCGTCGAGCTCCACTTGTTTGTTGCGCAGCGCGCGGTAGTCGACGGGCTTGAGCTTCTTCATCATGTTGGTGGTGAACGGCCCGGCAAATTCCTGCCCGTCTGCAGTTGTCACTTTGGCGAGCTGGCGCAGCATCATCTGCGCGTTGAAGATGATCGGCGTGTCAACGCCGCCGCCTTGTTTCGCCGCCTCCAACTCCGCTTCCATCATGTCTTCGGTGTCCGCTTCGCGGATCTCGAAGCCGGTATAGGTCACGCCGCCGATCTGCATGCCGCGCACGAATGTCCCACTGATCGTTTGCATCATGCTTCCTTGCAATCAGTGCCGAAGAAGGTCGCCTTGATTCCGTCGCGCGACAGCTCGGGAGACGGGCCGCTGAACGCGTCGGATATCACGAAGCTGCGACCGTTGTCGGTGTCGAAGCTGATCGTCGCATCCTTGATGCCCTGGATATCCTTGAGGCTGATGTCCGGCGAATGGATGATGGTGCAATCCACTTGCGGAGCTTCGAGCTTCTCCTGGTAACCGGCTACGCCGGCATCGCCGACCACGGCCTCGCGACTGACGCCGCCGAACTTGAGGCTTGCGCCCTCCTTGGTGTTGTAGCGCTTGCCGGCGACGGTAATGAATGCCCGTCCAAAAATTTGAGCCATATCGATTTCCCCTTACAGAATGTATTGAACGGCTGCCGCGAACACGTCGAACTGGTTGACGATGTTCGGCGGCAGGATGGCATTGACCCGGTTGGTGTCGGCATCCGAGCGCACCACGATCAGATCCTTGATGAACTGGTCGAGGTCTTCCAGCAGGCCGACCTTCTCCAGCTTCATCGCCGTGCCGATGTTGACGTTGCGGATCAGCTTGGGCGTGGCGATCGCCTGACCTGGCTGGATGCGCTCCAGCACGTCGTCGCCGGCCAGCTTGTGGCGAGGGAAGTTGGTCAGCACGTCGCTGCGGAACGCAAAGCGCATGTAGTCCACCGTCCACTTGGTGTTGAGCTTGAGCAGGCTCACGTCATCCATGCCGAAGGTGTTGGTCTGGTAGGTGGTGATCACCTGGCTGATGCTGGCGCTGCCGGCCTGATCGAACACGATGGTGCTGATGCCGTCGTGCAGCAGGTTGTTGCGCTCGGTATCGGTGAAGCGGGACGCTTCGGCGGGTGCCATCACATCAGGCAGTGCTAAGGTGCGGAACGGCACCGCCGGATCGATCGCACCGCTGAATTCGCAGGCCGCGCCGAACTGAGCCGAGATCACCCAGGGCAGCGCCGGCGACTGGTAGAGTCCGCTGATCGTGCTGTGCGCGCTGTTGCGCGCGCCGCCATAAGAAGAGAGTGCGCTATAGCTGCCGCTCTTGTGGCCGAACACATGACCGGCGCGCATGCTCATGCCGCCCCAGCGGGTTTGCAGCTCGGTCTCCATCAACCCCATGTTGGTCGCGTCCGTCCAGCCCATCAGGATGGTGTATGGCGACAGCGTGCTCATGGCGGTGATCGCGTCGGCCACGTCCGGGTTGCCCGCGCCGCTCGCCATCGCGGTGATCACCAGCGCCAGCCCGGCCGGGGTGAACTCGCCCTGGTAGTAGTTGACGCGCAGGTCGATATCGTTGCCCTCAACGCCCTTGTGTCGGCTAGTGACAGTCACGGTACCGACGTTCGACGTGGCGGTTACCGCGCCGTCGGCATCGGCGGTGATCGCCGCCGCCACGGCGGTGGCCACCTGCGTCGAGGTCTGGCCAGAGGTGATGCCGACGGTCAAGCGACGGCCTCCGATATACAGGCACAACGTGCCGCTCTCGGTCGGCGTGCCGGTGAATGCCAGGCTGCCGGAGGCGGCGACGCCGGCGGCGTTATCGTCCAGCGCCAGCGCGTAGTACTCGGTGTACGGGTTGACCTTGAGTGCCGCCGCGATCTGCTGCGCCAGCATCGAGCCGCGCCCGAAATAATTCACGCCATCTTCCTTGCGCGTGACCTTGGTCAGCACGCCTTCGGCGACTGTGCCGGTAGACAGGCGCTGGCCGAGAATGAGGATGCTGTGACGTTGCTGCGGCAGGCCGCGCACGGCGCGGGTGTGGTCGATCTCGATGAACGCGCCCGGATCGCGCCAGTCCACTGGGATCGTCATGAAGGTGATGTTGTCCGGCATGTTGTGTCTCCTGTTAAATACTGCGGTTGTCTAACGGTTACGACTCTTGCTTCTTGGCCTTGGGCAGTTCGCTCAAAGTCACATCGCCATCCTTGTCGCGCCGCGCCCAGTAGCTGCTGTGCGTGACGGTGTCGCCGCCTTCCGGCAAATACGTGCCGTCTTCCTTGCGCACGCGCAGCCCCTTGGCTGGCTTCGCGATGACTGGTTGTCCGAATTGCATGGTCGTCTCCTAGGGTTGTAGTTGTATGGTGTCTTGCAGCTCCGGCGCCGTTGACGAGAGATCCTGCGGATCGCCTGACCACTTACCGTGCTCTGTCGCCGAGACATGCGGCGGGATGTCGTAGTCGGTGCGCAGCGTGGAAAAATCCGCCAGATCCGCCAGCGCCGCCTCGTCGAGCGCGGCCGGCATGCCGACGGTGGTCTCGATGCGCACCACGCCGACGGTGAGACCGGCACGGGCCAGCTTATCGTCCGACATAAAGTCCACACCCGACACGCGCCACAAACACCCGCCGGCGCGGCCATTGTCGGCAAGACCAATCACCGCCTCGATCATTTGATACATACCGATCACCTTGCCGTCGCCGCGCCGCGCATCTTCGTGGCCGCGCGCATTGCGCGCCACGCACGCCAGGGCGAAGGGCACCGTCAGCGCGCTATCCGCAACGCGGTACGATGTCCCCGCAACCACATACACGGCGGGCGCTTCAGCCGCCAAGCGGCTGATCAGGTTGTCGCCGTCCAGATCCGGCAGCGTGTCCACCTTGGCCAGCTTTTGCTTCAGCGCGCTCTGTGTGAGCATCGACACCAGCCCGGCTTCCAGTTCGGCCAACATCAGCGTGCACCCTCGATACGATCCGCCAACAGGTCGAGGATGTCGGCGGCGTTCTCGTCGTTCACGCCCAGGTATGGGCGCGCCACGATCTTTTGCCGCAGGGTATAAGCGCCCACCGCGACCGAGACCGGCGCTTTCAGTTTCTTGCCGAAAGCGGAGCTGATCACCCGCGTATGCGCCGGAACTTGAACTGTCCCCTCAAAGCCCAACTGCATCGCTGGCCCGTACACGCGATTGGTGCCCCACTCGGCAAAGCTGCGCCCTGAGCGGCGCGTTATCGATCCGCTCAGGTGGCCGTCCTTGGTCAACGTCTTGCCGCCATTCAACTGCGCGCGCAGGCTGGGCTTCCAGCGATTGCCGTCCGGCCCGATCTGCATGCGGAAGCGCTCGCGCGTGGAATTCTCGCCATAGGTCGCGATGTCCCGCATCGCCTCTGACGGGTCCTGACCCATCGCGATCAGCGCGGCCAGCTTGGCGCGAATGCCGCTGTCTTGGGTTTCGACGCGAATGAGAATGCCGCCAGCCATCAGTACCCCTCCAGCGACGTTGTGTTAACCACACGCCCCGGCACCGCGTACTGCACGGACGCATGATCAAGCGGCTGCGCCTGGCTATCGTTGCCGCCCAGATTGACCGTACCCTTGCCGATCGCATCCAGCAGCTTGATCGCGTCCTTGTGCCGCTGCGTGATCTGCTCGGTGGCGATATCGTCATACAGCGCATAGCGCGCCAGATCGCAAGCGATGCCGACGATCAGGCGAGGCACGGCACTCAACGGCACCTGGTACTTCGCCAGCAGATAGCCGTCGATCACGCTGTCCGCATCGAGCAGCTTCCCCTCGATCAAGGCCAGCGCAGCAGCGGTCGCCGCCTGCTCGCCTGCCGTGTAGCCACTCATACTGCCACCCGCCGCCGCTGTCGACAGCATCTCGGCTGTCACCAGGCGCGGGATGCTCCGATCAGCGCGCTGCGCGATCTCGTCGGCAGCAAACTGGTTGAGCAGGGTGGTGGCAGTGGCGTAAGACATTATTTGCCCTTCTTGACGGCGGGCTTGGCTGCGCTTGCCTTCTTGGGCGCAGCCGGTTTATTGGGTACAACGGGCACAACAGGTGCCACGACAGGTGCCGCTGGTGCCATCGGCGCTACGGGCTTAAATGGCTCAACAGCCTCAGCCATATCCTCGATCACGCCGCCAGCCTTCATCTTTTCCGCCAGCGCGTCATCCAGCTCGATCTTTTCGCCGATGCCATATCGCTTGCCGTCGTGCTTTATTTGGCCGATCGTTAAATAAGTCTTGCTCACCACGTTCTCCTTAACAGCCCGCCCGGCATTCCGGGCGGGGGCTGTGCCTTCGCTCTTGGTTATGGATTAAGCGACTGCGTCCGCGATCAGGTAACCCAGATCGTTTGCCATCAGCAGCTCTTTGACAGATTCGCCGACACGCACACGCTGGCCACCACGCATACCGATGTCACCGTCAAACTGAGAGCCCGCGATGCGGGTACCGTATTGCGCGGTGAAGCCGAACGTGACACCGCGTTGCGTGTCGGCCTGCTTGTTGCGGTAAAGCAGCGCGCAGCTGCTTCCCCACACACGGGACAGGCTGACGGCCTGGCCTTTTTTGGCGGTATTGACCCATCCCTGACCGACATAGATGTCATCCAGTTCAAACAGATCCTTGAGGTATTGCAGCGGCACCATGCCGGTGTCGCCGGTCGTGCCGTTGAACGCCTTGAGGATGGCCGGGTGGCGGCGCAATTTACTGGATACAGCCTGCCCCATCACGGCGATGTTCGGACGCATGATGCAGCTGTCAAGACCCGTCACGATGTCGTCGATAGGGTCGCTGTGTCCGTCGGCGTAATCGCTCCACTGGCTATTACCGGCCAGCGTGGTTTTGTTCGTGGCGGCGTAATTACCGGCAGTGAACACCAAGCTGGCGGCGCGCACTTCGCGTTTCAGCGCGACCAGCTCGGTCAGCCCTTCGACGGCACGACCAAGCGGATCGGGCAGGCCCTGCGCAGCGGCCAACTCGATATCTGCAATCGGCACACCATCGTCCAGCGCCTCGTCGTTGGTCGAATCGGTTACTTCCGTACCGGTGAACTCGACCTGATTCGGCGTGCCCTTGCGGCCCACGCGCGTTTCGACCACTGTCATGGTCTGGCCCTTGGGGTAGCTCATATACTTGAACGCCTGCAAACCGACCGGCACGCGCGGCAGAACTTCGTCGGCGATCAACTTGTTGTTGCGATAAGCCAAAGCGACGGCTTGCAGCGCGGGGGTCACCGGGAACGGTGCGGCCACGCACAAGATCATGCCCTGGCGATGCATGTAGGCAAACAGTGCGGCGTGCGCACGCTCGAAGCACCAGGTCGAGAAGGCCACCACAGCGACCAGCATCGCGCTAAAAAACTGAGTCAAACTTTTCATCTTTAATCTCCTGAGTAATGAATAAATCATGCGAGGCACGACGGATCGCGCCCCTGCGGTTACAGCGCCAGCGTGATCTCGCGGTAACGCACCCGCACTTTCAGCGGGCTGTTGCCGGTGGCGATTTCGCCGGAGGCCAGATCAAGCACCAGCGCGGCGTTGGCAACCGGCGTGATCGCCGCAGCCGTAGCCGGACGGACATGGCGGTATGCGTCCGCCGTCGCATCCAGGAAGCCGGTCGTTTCGATGGTGGCCACCAGCTGGCCGCTGCCGTCGGTGTAGCGGATTTCCAAATCTTCACCCGCCGCGATGCCGTCGTAGGCCGTTGAGTTGTAATCCAGCATCATCTGCACGTCTTCCACGATCAGCGCCTTGCCCGAGCCAGGTGCGGCGACCAATAATTTCGGCGTTGCGTTCAGCGCCAGCAGTTCTGCCGTGCTGACCGTCACGTTCGCGGTGATGATGCCGGTATCGGTGGCGACCACGGCCTGCACCAGTTGCACCGGGATGATGTCCCCGACCACGCCGGATATCTCCGCGATGCCGCCGCAGTAAACCGCCGTGCCCGCCGCGATGGTGGCGGGTACGCCGCGCCCGACCGAGTCGGCGGTGAGGTACTGCCCGCGCGTCACGGTGTCGCCCAGCTCAAGATACGCCTGACCGATACGCACCACGTCCACCATCGCGCCGATAGCGGCCACGTTGCTGGTGCCGGTGCCGACCACCTGCTCGGTCACGCCGAGAATCGCGGCTGCGCCCGAAACGGCCTGAATCACCGCCAGATCGGCGCTGCCCGCCTTGACGAAACGGCACGGGTTGATTTCCGCGCCCGCCGTATAACTTTTGATCGCTGCTTCCATGTTTACTTGCTCCCTTTGGTTACGTGATTAACAGCAGCCGTGACCGAGATCGTGCGACCGGCCTTGGCTTCCGCCTCCTGGAACTCGACCGCCTTCGCGGCAACAGCCGTCGCATCGTTAGCATCCAGCGCATCGCCCTTATCGGTGCCGGACGCTTCGCCGAAATCGACCTGCTTGGGCTGCGCCAACAAAAACGCCTTATGCGCCTCGATCAGCGGCTTCTTCGCATCGCCCTCGCCGAACTCGACAGCGGTTTCCTGCCCGGCCATAAAGTCCAGCGTGGCCACGGTCGAATCTTTGTGGGCGGGCAACAGCTTGCCTTCCTTGACCAAACCCTCGGCGAACGCGACGTGCTCGGTATGGCGCGCATCGGAGGCGCGTTTCTTTTCGGCCTCGGCGAATGCGGCATCCTTCGCTTTCAACGCCGCGTTTTCAATTTCGAGCGCAGCAAGCCGCGCCTTGTCTTCAGCAGACATGGTCTCTCCTTGTGGTGGTTGTGGTTCAGTAAAAGCCGGGGCCGCAACAGCCTCGGGCGCAGCATCTTCCTTGTTCGCTTCCTGCTCCACCGTCTGCACGGCATAACCGGGGATCGCCTTGTCGGCTTCGTCCAGGCCGAACTTGCCGATGATCCATTCGCGCAAGCTGCGCAAGATCGATGCGTTCTGCACGTCGCCCCAATCGGCGAACTCGATCACACCCTCTTCGGCCTCGGCGAACGACGGGTTGCGCAAGCCCTTCACGGCAGGCGGCTGCGCGCCGAGAAAGCCGACATGGCGCAGGTAATACACACCGGGAACAGGATTGCTGGGGGAATCTGGAGAGTAGAACGAGGCACTAACCTTCTTGAACGCGCCCCGCGCGACCATATCGGCGAAGGCGGGATCAACCTGGTGCGACTCGGCATCCAGACCCTCTGTAAAAGCCAGCGACTTCACCCAACCGTAGGCCGGGCCGTCGTGCTTAGGGTGGCCGATCACGATAGGCGCTTCGTGCTTGGCGGGATCGTAGGCCGCAGCGGTGGCAGCGAGATCGGCTTCGGAAAACGACAACGAAGCGCCGCTCATTGCGACGTGCTTGCCGGGCTTAAAGATTTGGATTGGTTTGCTCATGTCGCCATTCTCGCGAGGGAGAGTGGCTCGGGCGATACTGAAGAGCTTCAGTGCGCCAAAGGAGGTGTTTCGGTGACGCTTTTTTACCCTAACACCCCGGCAGAAAAAAAGCAAAGCGGGGCGCTACAGCGAAACCCGCACACTGGACTACGCAAAATAACCCACACAGAGGCCGTTAGACCCCCGTTAAAAACCGCGCAAATGCTTTTTGGCTACATCGGTAGCCATTCGAGGCAAAAAAACGCCGCAGGGGCGGTTTTTCGGATTCCGCAAAACACCTCCTGGCGGATACTTTATTGCGCCCGTCCGCCTGAAGGGAATATACTGCCATCAAGCAGGCGCGACACGGTGATATTCTCCCGGCCGTAACACGGCAGCAATGCCGGAGTGCTATGTGGGGTTTCCGCCTTTGGCGGACTGGGAGGCCCCACCGCCTGCCCTGTCCATCAACCTCCTGATCTCCCTATCCCGTTTCGCCTGGTCGCTTGACAGCCTGCGGAAGCTGCTCATGAATACGGCTTTTCCGCTGCCCGTCGCCTTCACCACCGTCACGTAGCCTTCCATCTCCAGCAGGTATACCAACGTAGCCTGGCCATCCTGGATGCGTATGCCGCGCTCGATGGCTTGCTGCACAAAGGAGTACTCCCCCAACACAAGCTCCGGATGCACGTCGAGCTGCTTCTGCATCGTCTCGGCCGACAGCCGCACCGTGTGCGTCTTCGCGCCGATCAGCGCAGCATCCGTCTCGGCCAGCACGCCGATTGGGAACACACCCGCCGGCTTTGCAAAGAAGCGTGCGAACGCCTCGCCGGACACCATGCCCTTGAGCACGCCGGAGGCCAGCGGCACGTCCGCCGCATCCAGCTTCTCGGTGATCATCTTCGGCAGATTGGCCAGCCGCCTGCCGGGCGGGTAGTTGAATGCCGGATGCACACCCTGCGGGATATGCTGCACCTCGCCTGTGCGTTTGTTGGTGTAGGCAACCTTGGGCACCTTGGGCGTATCGCTCACCGTCAGGCCGCGCCGCTCCAGCATGCGCCTCGACATCGGGATCGCCCGGCACTTGCAGCCCCACTCCTTGACCGGCATGTGCGACTGCCAGAACGGATCATCCACTGGCAGCACCATGCCGTCCCATGCGGTATGTTGCAGGCGCGGGTGCTCGCTGTTATTGGCGTCGTATTGCAGGTAAGGGAAGGTCTGCTTGCTCTCCTGGATGCGTTCCCACTGGCCTTCGCTATGGGCGGTGCGCAGGTTGGTGTCGTAGATCGTCTTGAGTCGGCGCGTGCTGCCGAGCTGCACGTTCTTGATCTCTTTGGTGAGCGGGTCTTCCATATCGGCGCGACCCCACCAGCCCTTTTGCACCAGCAGCGGCTTGAGGTTCTTGCGGAAGTCCGAGAACGTGGTGCCGTCGGCCAGCGCGCCGTCCACGGCCGTGCGGATGTCGCGCAGGATATCGAGCTGCATGGCCTTGGCCACGGTGAAGGCTGCCTGGTGTTCCTGCTGCCACACGTCGCGATAGTCGAAGCCGATCTTGTAGCCCTTCTGGCGGAAGAAGGCGATCGCTTCTTCCGGCGGCAGGGCGGCGAGCTTAATTTGCGCCACTCAGTCGACCCCACAGCCTGGTGGCGAATTGCCCCTGTGCCAGCGATTCGGCCAGCTTTCCGGCATCCATGCCCTGGATCAGTTCCGGCAGGCGCGCCTGGAAGTCCTCGAAGCTGGCAGACTCGGCGGCCAGCGCGACGATGGGCGCGACCAGCGGATCGGTGACGCGCTCCCAGTCGCCTGCCAGTTCTTCGGCAAACGAATCGAACACATCCGGGCGTAGCTCGGCGAACTGCGCACCCTCTCCCTCACCCCCTCTCCCGCCTGCGGGCGAGGGGAGCGCTACATCAGGCGTGGCGGCCCGCTCCACCCACTCCCCGCCATACGTGTCATGCACATATCTCAGCGACGGCTTGAAGCCCATCCCGCAGATCCGCTCGTCGCGCTCGGCGGTCTGGTTGGCATCCTCTTCGTCCTCGAACTTGCGCCACACTTGCGGCAGCGCCGCGCCGGGGAAATTCCACTCGACCAGCCACTTCACCACCGTGGCGTTGAAGCTCATGCACACCAGATCCGCGTCGGCTCTGACGATATCATCTCGCACGTCGCTCTGGAGATCATCATTGCCCAGCCTGCCGGGCGTGCCCTGCGTGCTGGCAGTCTGGCCCAGCGTGGCGCGGGCGATGGCGGCATCCATGCGGTCGTAGAGCGCGGTGTAATCTGCCGTGCCGCCGCGCGTGGCTTCGAGCAGCTCGGCCGTCATCCCCTCCGGGAAGATGATCGCGCTGTCGGTCTGGATCGCTTGCAGCGCCTCCAGCAACTTGTCCTGGTCGGTCGGTGATGTGCCAGGCTGATACTTGCCGACAGCAGTCGGCATGCCGAACTTTTCCAAAAAGATCAGCCAGAATTTAACGCCGCTGCGCTTGAAAAATACCGGCCAGTACAGCCAGTGCGCGAGGCCGAGGCCGTAGGGTTCGTCGTCGTGGTCGCTGCCGGTGGCGAAGTGCCAGAACTTTTTCTCCGGCAGGATTTCACCCATCGGGTTGGAGGAGGTTCTGAGACGCAGCGACATATCCGGCGCGAAGGCGAAGCGGCGGCGGTCGCGCACCTTGATGCCGCCACGGGACGTATCCAGCACCACCTTACCATCCTCCACGGCATACATCGCCTCGGCCACGCCGTAGCCGTAGAACACGCCGTAGAGCATCTTCTCGGTGATGCTGTCGAAGCGGATCGCCTTGAGCTGTTCGTCGATAAATTCCGCCGCCTTTTTATCGGCCAGCTTTTTGCCGCCGGGGCGCACCTCCCACGGCTTCGACACCACGGCGCGCACGCGCTGCTCGAAACAGGCCTTGACCTGTTCGTCGCGCATCACTTCCTGATAGATGCGCAGATCGCCGCCGCTCTTGAGCATCAGCAGCTTGTCGGTGGTGGGCAACAATGGCATGCCATCCACAAAGCCGCGCGTGATGTCGCGCCCGTCGCGCGTGGTGGCGATCTCGTTTTGTTCCGGCTTGGCCGGTGCGGTTTCGGTGGTGTTTTCCATATTGCCCTCTCGCTACATATACCCGGACATGCCGCCGGATGCGGCCACGCGCTGGCCGGTTGATTGGAATTCCATCGGCGCGCTGCGCGACACGGCGATCATCCACAGGATGTGCAGCGCGCTCAGTCCGTCGTAGTGGTGGCTGGATTGCTTCTCCGGCCAGCTGTCCAGCTCGGCCAGCAGCAGCGTCAGTGCCGGGCTGAACAGGATGCGCGGCTCGAATGCATCGGTGATGTACGGCTCCAGCGATTCGATACGCACCTCCATGTCCACCGTCGCGGTGACCGGCACCAGCGGCAGCGTCACGCCCTTGGACAGCCCTGCCGTCATGAACGACTGGCGCATGTGCTCGTAGGCGTTGTTGTTCTCGAAGCCGATGGCCTGGCATTTAAATTCCTGCTGGAACGCGATCAAGTCGGCCTCCAGCTTGCTCGGCACGCGGCGCTTGATGGCGGCATAGTCCACATGCAGCCGCTGGCGCTGTGTGTCGTAGTAGCCGCCCACGATCGCGGACGGGTCGGACTTCTCGCCCTTGCCCATCGACGGGTCGCATGCACCGAACGGCTTCCAGTGATTCAGGCGCGAGACCCAGAACGTAACCGGCGCAAACACCTTGTCTTCATCGCTGCGCGGGTCACCCTGCATTTCCGTGGCGAAGGCGCGGGCATTCTTGGCGCGCTGGCGCATCAGCCAATACAGGCTGCGCACGCCCGGCCACGAGATCACCGCGCCTTCATCCATCTCGGTCTGGTGCGCCTGGTAGAACAGGTACGACGGCAACTGGTTTTCTTCCAGTACCTCGCCGCGCTCGTTGGCCGCTTCCTCGGCGGGCTTGTCCTGGTTGAGCATCAGCGCCTGGCATTCTTCCCACATGTCCATGCGCTTCGGCAGCTCGATCAGCGCGCGGAAGTGGTGCACCAGGTGGCCGATCGCGCCCTTTGCGCGGCTGATCGGATCGTTCTTGTTGAGCACGGTACCGACACCGACGAATTTAACGGTGCCGTCCGGAGGGCCGAGGAAGTCCACCGCCTTTTCCAGCCAGTCCCAGCGGTTGTTGCACTCGGTCGGACTCTTGGCTTCCTTGTCGGTGATCAGATCGTCGCCGAGCAGCAGCTTGGGACGCGATGCGCCGTGGAACGTGCCGCGAATGGCTTGCTCCGCGCCGAACGCTTCCATCTTCACGCCGCTGCGCGTGGTGAAGTCGCCGATCTTCCAGTTCTTCGTCGCGCCGCACGCTTCGGGAAAATCCAGCGCCAGCGCCGCGTTAACTGTCAGCTCAACTTTAACGACTTCGAGCAGCTTGGTCGGCAGCTTGGTCTCCGCGCCCAGCATGGTGATGTAGTCGATGAAGTACGGCACCTCGCCCACCCAACCGACCTCGGCGCGGATCGCTGGCTTTTGCAGCAGCGCGCGCACGGCCACCCAGCACGGGCCAACCTTGGTGGTCAGCGACGATTTAGCCTCGCCGCGCGGTGCCACCCACCATTCCTTCGCGCCGCTCGGCTTGTCGAGGATCTGCGGGAAGCGTTTGAAAAAGTGCCGGTGGAACTCCGACGAAGGCGGCCGGATGTGATGCCGGAAATAGGTGTAGCAAAAGAACTCGAAGTCGCCATCCACCAGCACGCGCTTGCGCCGCGCGCGCTTTGCTTCGGGCGACGGATCGAGGCCGACCTGCTTGGCCTCGATCTCCGCACGCAGCCCCTGCGTCAGTTCGGCGATTTCCTTGAGGAAGTCTTTTTCGGCAACGCTAGCCATAACTTGCCACTTGAATCAGAAGACGCGCAGTCTCGTGAGCGCGCTCACGAAGTGTTCGGTGCGCAATTAAGTAAGCGCGCTTGTATTCATCGACCACCTCGATATTTGTCTTTCCGACGAAACACTGAGGGTGCCATGTCTCTACATCGCCGCATAAACACGGCGTTTGTCCACAGGCGCGGTCAATTTCCAGGCGGGTCATCCGTAAGCCTTCGCCAGCTCATCACCGAACGGCGCGAGAATCTCCGCAAACGCTGGCGCGTGCTGCGGGTAATTCGTCCGCACAAATTCCGCCAGTCGCTTGGCCACATCCGTGGCCACCGCCAGCTTGTCCGTTTCCGGCATCATCTTGCGGCTGGCCGCCATTAATTTATTGTAGGCATCGGCCAGGCTGGCCAACGCCTGCACCTTTTCGCCGGGCAGCATATCGGGCGCATCCTGAATGGCTTGCACGGTGGCCTGCACCTGCTGCACCACAATGCCCAGCGTCTGGCGCACCACGTCTTCGATGCCGCCACCGGCGATCATCTGCGCGCCGCGCGCCTTGTCCCAATCGTCGCCGAGCTCTTTGCCGGTGCGCTTCCAGTTGCGCACGGTCGCATACGGCACGCCGATCTTGGCCGCAGCCACTTCCAGCGAGAGCTGGTCGAAAACATAAGCCGCGCGGACGGCGCGGCGTGAATCTTCACCGTGTGCCATAGCACCCCCGACACGTTACTGGCGTAGCCAGCCGTTTGCGGGAGGGGGTTGCTGTGCCCATTCCCGGCAAGAACGATTTGCTGAGCATTCTCATGGGCGCACTTCCCCTGGTGATGGGCGGCGCACCCCCGGTGTCTGGCTGCGGCCCAGCGCGATATCCTCGCCGCGATCGGTGAGGCGCACGGCATCCAGCTCCAGCCGCTCGACCAGCCCGATCTCGGCCAGCCAGGCGCACTCCGACCCCATCAGATCGGCGCTGGTGACGTAGCCGGTGCGCTCGACCTGATGGCGCAGCGCGGCGCGGTTGAGCGTGTAGCCGGGCGAGAAGTACAGTGCCAGCAGGATGGCGAGGCGGCGCGCGGCGGCGATCTCTTCGGCATAAGTCATAGGGAGCCTTTCACGGTTGTCCTTTCTCCCGCTTGCGGGAGAGAGCTAGAGAGAGGGAAGCGCGCAGCGCGGGTGCTCATTGTTTGGTGCCTCGCAGCAGGTAGTTGTGCAGGGTATCGAGCAGGTTGCTGACCCCGGTGAATTTGCCCGACAGCGAGCTGATGTCGCTGCCGATTTTGTTGATCTTTTCGTGTATGTCGGCCAGATCGTTATGGGTGAGCGATGATTCAGCCTTGGTTTCCAGGGCGACGATGCGCTCGATATGTCCGTCCAGTTTTAAGTCCAAATCTGCCTCCAGCTTGCCGATGCGGTCGTTGGTCACCTTGTCTTTATTGGACAGGTAGACGTAGATTCCGATACCGCCCGTCATCAAAAACGTCAGCACCTGGAACAGAAACTTTGCCAATTCGAGATCCATCGTTAAACCCTTCCGTTTTTTTCGTTCAACTCTTGGCACGCCACACAACACTGCACACCCGGCACCGCCTCACGCCTCGCGTCCGGTATGCGTTCGCCGCAGCCAGGCGCGGTACACCACTTGGCCGATGGCCGCGTAGCCTTCGGCATGATGGCCTTCGCCTGATTGCGCTCATACTCGGCCAGCTCAAGCTCCTGCGCGCGGTCTTCCGGCCTCATCACGGGTCGGGCGATTCGTGAATCGCCCCTACATCGTTCAAGTGGTCGATCAGTTCGTCGAGCCGCTTTCGGTCTTCGCCGCAGAGTCGGGCGTTGACGGCGACGTTACCGAGGACTTCGCGGGGCGTAACGGTTCCGGCTTCGACGAGTGCGTAAGAAGTTCCGCCGGGATCGCCCGGTAGGTCGAGGCCGGGCAGCCAGGCGCCGTTGTACAGGCGGAGGAAAGCAGGGCCGAGCAGAACAGCATGTACGTCACTCTTTTCCCCGGTGTTGGCGCAGCGCGCCAGCGACAAATCTGGTTCATGATCTAACTCCCATTGCCATTTGTTGTAATACTCACCCGCCTTGCGCTGCCACTCGATCACGGCGGCGGCGTGCCGCTTGCCGTTGTCCAGCGCCCGCTGAAACGCCTTGTAGGCTTCCTGCGCTTTGCGCAGCTCCAGCGCGTCGCGCCGGTCTGATTCGCGCGTCACGCCCTGCACATAACCGAAGCCGACACACGCCAGCGCCAGCAGCAGCACGGCGAGGATGCGGTACTGGATCGGTATCACGCGCATGCGATCGCGCCTCCCCAATTCGCGTAGACCGGCTGATGCTTGAGCAGGATCACGCGCGGATAGCCCCGGTTCTCGGCGAAGTTGGCCGCGCTGCGGCCAGCGTTAACTTTTTCCACATGCCCGAACCAGATGGCCGGGTTTAACGATCTGGACGCGGCCAGCTTCTGATCGCGGTACACCCAGCCCAGCCCGCCGTTGTAGGCGGACAGCGACATCGCCATGCGCTCGCAATTGCTCGGCTCCGCCCCCCTCGCTGCGCTCTCCCCGCTTGCGGGAGAGGGCTGGGGAGAGGGCAGCACCCGATCCCACAGCCAGCGGTCATAAGTCACCAGCGCGCGCATCGCCCAGGCCGGGTTGTAGGGTTGAGCCTCGCCCCAGCGATACGCGCCGGAGATCCACGTCGCCGTGGCCGGCATGAATTGCGCGATGCCCTGCGCACCCACCACGCTGCGCGCATCGGCGCGCCAGCGGCTCTCCTGGTGTATCTGTGCCGCGAACACCGCAACCGGCGCATCCATGCCCCACACGGCGCGCGCATTGCGCGTCAGATCGCGCTGGTAGCGCAGCGCAGCGCGGGGTACTTTTACTCCCTCGCCCGCTTGCGGGAGAGGGTTGGGGAGAGGGTTCGCCAGCACCAGCGCCGGCCGCGTCAACAGCAGCAGCGCAACAAAGGCGGCGCACAGCACCGCCACAAGCTTTTCCTCCGGCGACAGCTTAATCATCACACCCCCAGGCTCACCGCCAGCATGGCGCAACCCACGATGATGGCGCGGCGCAGCATGGCAACTGCAAACACCAGGCTCACGTCGATCATTGAGTTTATGAACTGGTCAGGCCGCGCATAGGGAAACAGCGCGCGGTCGATCCAGTAGCCGACCCACGCCGCCATCGAGATCAGCGACAGCTTGTAGAGCGACACCGGCAGCTGCTGCGGAGAAAACACATACACCAACCCGGCCAGCGCCAGCGTAACCAGCAACCAGTTAAACATGCGCGGCAGCTTCATCGTTTGGCGCTCCAGAGTGAGGTGGCCAGCAGGCAGGCGGACCGCCGGTGCGAGTAATAGCCCACGCCGCGATGCGCGCATTCGCCGTGATCAGGCATGCGCTCGTCGGTGTGCCGCGTCCAGGTGGCGCAGGTGCCGCAGGTTTGCGGCGCAGGAGGGTGTTTGGTGGTGGAAGCCATGCGCCGAGGTTACGCGCGCGCACGGAGAGTTGCGACAGTGAAACAGTTCGGTGCAATAAAAAAGCCCGCCGGAGGGCGGGGCTGGTGGGGTTACATCAAGACGCTATCGTTCGTAAACAAGCTCATCCATTGCGCTGCTGACTTCGGCAGAAAGATACGCCGCCGCATCCATCAAATCAAGCGCGATGTTGCTACATTGCCCCGCATCGGGGGGATGCGATTGCGTCATCATGCAATTCGCGGCGATGGAAAGTGAAGCCAACACGCCCGCCTTGCGGGCGATGGCGGCCATTTCTGGATTGACGGCGCTCATGCTGCACCGCCTTTGTGCGGCAGGTTGGACAACGCCAGGGCGCGCTTAGCTACCATCTGCGGGGTGACTTGCAGCAGGCCGCAGGCTTCCATCAGCACGATCTCGCGGCGCACCGTGGCCTCGTTCCTGCGCACCAGCCGGGAAATCTCCAGCACCGACAGCCCCATCTTACGGTAGCGCAGCAGCTTGCGCCGCTCCGGTTTGTCGCGCAGCACCTCGCCGGCCAGCGCCTCCACCATGCGCTTCAGTTGCTCGGGTGGCTGGCGCAGCGCAGCTTCCATCTGGTTGAACGCCTCGATGTAGCGCTCTTTCCACACCATAGCCTCCGGGCCGGTGAAGCCCATGCACAGCAAGGTGAAGCCGTCGCGGGTGATTTCGTACATTGGGCGCTGTCTCTGGTTGCCGTCTTGGTAAGAGCACACCGCAAAATTGCGGCGTGCAAACTCTTGAGAGCACTCGATGTTTCTAACTGCCTTCAACACGTCATCGTGCCGCTTGCCGAAGTGGTTGGATATTTCGAGGGATGTAACGATCAGGCGGTCGCCTGACTGGTGGACTAGCTGGTTCATCTTTGTCTCCTTTGAAGGGGAACCCACAAGGGCTGTGGGTGGCCAGGTGCTTCAAACCGGACAAAGTCGGCGGGCATATTCGCGGCAAGCCGCTATTTTATTAGCCCCACACCCGGCCATAGATGAACTACGGACGTAAAAAAACCACAACTTTCGGGCGCGGTTTCCGCTTTGTCTTTGGTGTTTGAAGCACCGAGGCGGATTTTGCGCGTTATTTGGCATTGCTGTCAACTTGATGCCCACACTTCCTGCCCCCTTCACATACGACTCCATCTTCGGACAAAATAGAATTCTCCATCCGTTTCAAAAGAAAGGTCTCCAATACGGTAATCTGCTGTCGATCTCTGTATTTCCGCACGCTTTATGAGTTGTGAGGCTATCGCACTTGGATTGGTAATGAACTTGTTGAGCACCTTAACGAACAACTGATGACAGAAAGTTTGCGGCGCTACTTGGCTTATTGAATTTCCTGAGTTGTCATATTGCGCACACGACCAGCCCGCATTGTCAGCGTCTTTTTGTGCATTGCCGATAATTTCAAACTTCCCTGTTTCTGCTCCGTCGATACGCCATACCTGCTTGACACGCCCATTCCCGCTTTTTGTTGTTGTTCGGTCAGATAGCGGGAGTCCTTGAACAACAACATTTGCATCGATTTTTTCAGCAATCAGAACAGATTTTTGGGTATTTTTTGCTGTGTATTCCTGGTAGCTGGAATACAAATTTCCTGCCTTCGCCCATAAAAACATGAAAAGAATAAACCCAATGATTGTGACCGCTGTAATTTTAATGGCTCGCATGGCTATCTCCCGTCGTTAAAAAACCGCACCTTAAAACAGACTCACCTGCCTGTCATCCACATAGCTGCCGAGGATGTTCCATATCTGCCGGTCGCTGAGGCGGTAGCGTTGCGCCAGCGCGTTGGCCGTGTCGCCGCCGCTGTATTCCTCGACGATGCGGCGGTTGCGGTCGGCGAGCAGGCCGCGCTGGCATTTGGCGATGTAGAGCCAGCGCCCGCCGCCGGTGTCGCGGCAGATGGCGCCCAGCGCCGCGATGCCGATGCACAGCGCCAGCGGGTGCTCCGCGTTGATGTTGCGGATCGCGGGCAGGCGCACGGTCTGGCCGCCGAACTCTTTGACCAGCAGCAGCGCGGCCGCTTCGCCGATGATTTCGACGATCTCCAGCAGGTTGACCGGGGTGACGGTGAGGGTGTCGGGGGTGATGGAGGTCATTTCTGCACGCCCTTGCCAAGCTCATACACCGCACCCTTGGGCTGCCAGGTCAGGCCGTGGCGATCCGCCCAGTCCATCGCCATCTGCTGGGTGACGGTGGATAGCACGTCCTTATCCACGGTGATATTCAGCACCGGCTTTTCGCAGAGTACCCAGCGCCGGTTCGCCCACCACGCGCCGATGGCGAGGCCGTAGATCAGGCCGAGGGCGAATATCAGGATCGCGTCCATCCACATCACCCGCGCAGGATCGCGCCGGCAGCCGCGCCGAGACAGAACACGGCGGCGAAGATGGCGCTGTAGATGAGGATGCCGGTCAGACTCGACAGCGCGCCGACGGCGGCGATCAGGCACAGCGCGGCGGCGGTGCTGGCGATGATGGCGGCGACGGTAAGGGCGGAGATGTAGGCGGAGGCCTCGGCAATCACTGCGATGTCGATCACTGCGATCTCGGGCGCGCCGAGGTCTTCGTTGGCGATCATTTTGCGTTCTCCTTGTGCTGGCGCGTGCGATCCAATATGCCGGCCAGTATCCAGAGCTGGCCCTGATCCATCATTTCCAGCTTGCGCTCGACGCCGGTCTGGCGGCGGGCGGCACCCTCGGCGTAGGCTTTGCCCACCTTCATGCTGCGGCACACCGCGCAGATCTTGCGCAGCAGCGGCTGGCGGTCGGCGGCGGCCTTGTCGATGAATGCCCACTCGTTAACCCTGGCCACCGGCTTCCACCCGCAGGCGCGGAAGTGGTCGAGCATCTTGCTGCGCCCAGCCTGATCCAGATCGCCCGCTGAGCGCACGCGCGCCACGCTCCACAGGATGTCGCGGTAGGCTTCATCGCTCATAATCAGGTCGCGCTTCGCCGCGTGGATCGCGGCGAGGTCGCGGCGGCGCTGGTCGGTGGGGTAGTGGGTCATGTCAGTAGCCGATCTTCACCAGCTCGATGCTGGTGCAGGTCTTGCGAATGTGGCGGCAAAATGCCTTGCTGTTTGTCCACCACGGCATCCAGCTCACAATGCTGCTCTCGGCTACGCCGGTGTACCACTTGCGCAAATCCGCACCAACGCCGCGACGCGCGGCTGCTTTCTTCGCCTTTGCGCGCTTGGTTGCAGAATATAAATAGCGTTTCGTGGCCTGGCAGAATTTCTGCGGGATTTCACCTTTACCATCAGCCCACGAGCCTTTGATTTCCCCATTCACATAGACCGCGACGTACAGCCTCATTTTGCTGGACTCAACGACAGCGTTGACTCTGTACCCGTCACAAACAAGCTCAACGCGCCCCATGATGTTGCTTAGTCGCGCCTCGATCTCTTTCCATTGTTCCTTACTGATAGCCATGTCGCTCTCCGTTAAACCGTCTCCCGCAGCCCGCTATCTCTAACGGGCTGCAGGCGATGGTTTAGCCGTTCACCGCGTCCTTCAGCGCCTTGGCCGCGCTGAACTTCGGCACGTTCTTGGCCGCGATGTCGATCTCTTCGCCGGTGGACGGGTTGCGGCCTTTGCGCGCCGCGCTGCCCTTGACGCTCAGCTTGCCCAGGCCGGGCAATGTCACTTCGTCGCCGGTTTTGAGCGCGTGGGTTACGGCCATGCCCAGATGGTTCAACACCTGGTCAATGTCCTTCTTGGTCTGGCCGGTTCCTGCTGCGATTGCGTCGATCAGTTCTTGCTTGGTCATTTGCTTCTCCTTGTGTTGTGCCTTGCGGCGGTTGGTAAATCGGTAGTTCAATAATTCAGCCAGAGGCATTCTGTTTTGGTAGCGCCGGACATACAGACGTGCGGGATGTCCAGCCGGTTCCAGTCGCTCAGGTGTTGGTCATACAGGTGATGGCGGTACCCGCTGACGATGGCTTTGCCTTTGATATTGCGCAGCGCAGATAGCAGGTCTAAATGGTCATGCACGCCGAACGGGCGGGAATAAATCACGGATTTGCGGAAATTGATCGTCTCTTCGGGATACGGCGGGTCAATATAAAAGCTCGTGCGATCACCATCTACACGCATCATCAAGTCAACTGCGTTACAACTTTCGATATGGCAGTGCTTGAGCCTGGCTGCCGCTGCGCGCATGCGGTCAGGGACAGAGTTCCATGCTGTGACCACCTTGGCATCACTGAGCGCTATCTTCCATCCCGTGCGATGGTCATTGATAGCGCCCATCCTGGTAAACCAACTTCTTACCAGAAAGCAGCGCAGCCGTTCGAGCCGTTCATCCGAATTTGCGTGCTCACGGCTGTATGCCAGCTCACTGCGTGCATACGGCGTCAGGCTCACCAGCCTGCATAATTCATCAAGCGGATCTCCAGCATCGCGCAGCAACTTGAAAAAATCGAACAAGATATCGTCAAGATCGTTGTACCACTCAACCGGTGCCGGTTCTTTCGCCAGGAGCACCGCCGCAGATCCACCGAACGGCTCGCAATACGTGCGATGCGCAGGCAGCATCTGGGCGATGCGTCCGCGCAAATTGCCCTTTGAGCCGGGGTATTTGAATACAGACAACAGGCCGGTTTGTGGGCGTTTAGCCATTTAATCCGCCACCTCCATCGCATCCTTCAACAGCGCGCTGACGATCTTGTCCACGTCGCTGGTCGGGTCGCTGATGAAGGCGACATCGGTGTCGCTGGTGACGGTGACACCGATCTTCTTGAGCGTGGCGGCATCGCAGGTGTTGAGGCCTTCCTTGCTGGGCGCTTCCTTGGTGGCGATCAGGTTGTCGGCCAGCTCCGGGAAGTGTTTGCGGATCAGCTTGATGGTCTGTTCCGGATCGGCGATGTCGATCTTGCCTGGCTGTTTCTTGAAACCGCATTTGATGCCGTAAAGGGTCACTGATTTGGGCTTGCGGAACAGTGTCTGCGATTCGGCCACAAGGTCGAGCAGCGCGCGGCCAGTCTCTGCGGCTTCCGCCACGGATTGCTTGAGCTTGGCCATGCGCTTGCGCTTGACTGCATCCAGCTCGGCATTGAGCAGGGTGACGAGGTTGGTCAGTTCGGTGCGCGCCTTGGCGTGGGCTTTGGCGCTGGTTTCGAGGTCGTCCATTGTGGGCATTGCGTTCTCCTTGGTGGGTTGATTAAGTCGGCAGGTAAATTTGCCCGTACAGGTCGCCCAGCATCTTGGCCAGGCGGCTTTTTTTCTTGAGTTCGTGTTTGGCGCGGTGATCGTGGAATTCGATGGTTTCGATCAATTCCTCTGCACTGGCCGCGACGAAATAGCCGGTGGACGGATGCCCGCAGATGGCGATCTGGCCGTCTTCGATGGCCTCTGTGACCAGCTTGCGCAGTTGCCTCGTCTCGATGCCGAGCGCCGCCGCCAGGGCCTTGCCGCTGACGCCGTTGCCGCGCCCGATGTGGCGCGACAGCACGGCCACAAGTTCATTGGTTGTTGCCATCGTCAATACCTCCTTTTTTGAGTGCGGCTTTTACGGTCTGTGGCATCTGGGTGCGGGGCTTCAAATCCCCCTCGATCCCCCTTTTGCAAAGGGGGAGGCCATCAGCACCCCCCTTTGTCAAAGGGGGGATGGGGGGGATTTGCCCGCCGACCGGCGTGCGCCCGGCCAGGCGGTCTTCGTGCTGTTGTTCTTTGCGCGCCTCAACTTTGATCGAATAGCCCTCGATGATCGCCAGCAGGTAGCCGTGCGACTTCAACGGCAGGGTGAGGCTGTCGCGCTTGGAGATCATCTCGGTCAGCGCCATCTGCCAGTAGTCCTGCGGCGCGCTCCAGGTGCGGCCGTTGCGCTCGATGCGGGCGGCGGATATCTGCGGCAGCAGCTCGTTGAGCAAATTGGCCACGCGGTCGAACGAGAGCTGTCGCTGGGCGGGGCGAAACAGCGCGAGGTATTGCACCAGCAGCTTGCCCAGCGGCGCGGGCATGGCCAGCGCGACCAACAGCGCCGTGCGCGCGCTTTCCAGCTCGATCAGCACATCGAGGCTGGCAACCGCGCCGCAGGCCGGGCAGGTGGTTTTCATCAGCCGCGCATCCTGTGTACGGTCAAGCCTGGCACCGCCGGTTTTTCCGGCAAAAATCCGCTGGTGGCTTTGCCGCTCGTGGCTTTGGCGTAATCCACCTCAACCTTGGCCGAGTTGATGATGGTCTGGCTGATGTCGGAAATCGCCTTGGCTTGCTCGATGCTCATGGATTTATTCTTGACACCTTCGATCGCGTCGAACAGGTGCTGGCGGAGCGCGTTTACATCATTGGTTGCGGTTGCGTTCATGGCAGGTGATCCTCCGGTTGAGTGCGCCTTTGAGTTGCAGGACTTCCTTCAGCTCTTCGGGCAGGTTGTGGATGGTGTTGCGTTTCATCATGTCGGCAACGGATACGGCTTCCAGGTTCTCGATGGCGATGTGGGTTTTGTCGCCGTCCCTGAAGGTGATGCGATACCCCTCCGGGATTGCTCCGTGATGCAGCTCCCACACCAGGTGATGCACGGGCACATAGTCGCGGCGGGTTACACCTGTGTCCCGCAGCTTGACTTGTAGATCCCCTTCTTTGCTCGTGCGCACGCTGCCGATCGGCCGCCATGAGTACGGGTGTTGACCCGTCTTGAATTGCGTGGCCACCATCCCGGGATAGCTGACGCCCTTCACGCCCTTGTTGGCCGGGACGTGTCCTTTCGCGAAACGGAATGCAGCGCCCACGTTGTCGCCGCGCCCCAGCCGCTGCGCATCGGGTGTAGCCAGATATTCCGGCGTCTTTTTGAGGCCGAGTTCTGATGCCTTGCGGTAGACCTTGCACAGCGGAATACAGAGAGCGGCTGCGATCTTTTCGGTTTTTTCGTGCGGGTATCTGGCGCGCAGCGCTTCGATCTGAAGCTGCGTCCATCGGTGGCGGGGCCCGCGTATTCCCCGGCTCTTGGTCATGTCGCAGCACCCCTGCCACACCGGAAGCTGTGCCCGGCGCTGACGCCGCCCACGGCCCACCAGACGCTGGTTTCGTTGCCGCGCCGGGTGTACAGGCAGCAATAAACCTCGCTGTCGCGGTACAGCTCCAGCAGGGCGGCCTGCACCGCTTTGCGTGTGCCGAGCGGGTAGAGCGCGGCCACGTCCACCGGCTGCTGGCTGCTCGATCCGGCCAGCGCGTTGCGGATGTCATTTTTCAGGTCAGTTTGCACGGGAGCCCTTTCGCGCGTTGACCAGGAACGCCATGCCCTGCGTGATGTCGTTCTCCAGCGCTTGCAGGTCGCCGAAGTCGATTTCGTCGGCGGCGTGCAGGCCGATCAGATAGCCCTGCACCATGCCCAGCCGGTGCTGCGTGTCGCTGGCATCGCCCGCCAGCACCGAAGCGGCGAGGTTGGTGCGCAGGAGCAGCAACTGGCGGTGCTGGTCGGGGTTCATCAGGCGGCTCATGCTTCGCCCCTCCGCTCATACCAGCGCACTTCGCACTCGAAGCGCGTGGCGAAGCTGTAGCGCCGCTCGCCGAGCAGGCTGCGCTCGTAGGCGCACACCGTGCCGTCCAGTTGCTTGCACAACGGGCTGGCGTGGATGACGATGCGCGGGCCGACCGCGCCGGGCTCGACGCGGATGACGCTGAACCCCTGCGACTTGAGCCATTTGACGCAATAGTCGGCGCGCGTGGCGACATCCCTGCGCCGCTCCGCCGCCATCAGCGCCACTTCGCGCTGCTTGGGCGGTGTTTCGATCAGTAGCCAATTCATGTTATTTCCCTCCCTTATGGGTGCAGCTTTGGCAGGCGCGCCAGTGACGCATTGCTTGCGGGCTGCTGGTTGGTACGGCGCTGGCAGACAGCGCGCGGCATTCGGCGTGGCTGATCTCGACGCCGGTGTGCGGGCAGGTGAGCCGGGCGTAGACATCCAGCACGCGGGCCGCGATCTTGTCGGTCTTGGCCGGGTATTTGCCGGACATCACCAGCGAGATGGTGGTGCGCGACACCAGCAGCTTTTCGCTCACCGCTTGCGCGCTCGAACCCTCCACCGCCTGCTTGAGCAGGGCGAACCAGTCCGGAGTCATAGGATGCCTTTCACGTTTGTCCCCTCGCCCGCAGGCGGGAGAGGGTTAGGGAGAGGGTCGCCGATGTCGTGGGTCTCGTCGGTGTTGGGGTCGTAGACGCGTTTTTTTTCCAGGTACAACACCGGGGCCAGCGGGCCGGTGTCACGGATATCCTGCAACCACCAGCGCTTGAAGCCCGGCGATGTCGGCGAGATACACGCTTCGCGCTTGGGCAGCTCGATCAGGTATCCGGCCTTGGCCAGCGCGCATATGTATTTCTGCACGTTGCTGGTGATGTCGCCGCGCGCGGTGTCGTCGGCCACCAGGCCGATGATGTCCGGCACGGTGAACTTGCGGCGGAGCCGGACGGCGCGCCAGACGCGCACGCGCAGCGTGTCTTTAAGCGCTCGCCGTGGGTGGATGCTCGCGCCGGATTCCACGGCATGCCTGCCCGCGCTGGTGAGCCGCAAACAACCCCGGACGGTCTTTTCCATCAGGCCGTGGCCGATCAGCGTGGAGGCGGATTGCTTGACCTGCCGCGCCGCGAGGCCGGTCAGCTCGACCAGGTGCGCCTCGGTGATGCAATGGCGCGGGTTTGATTGCCCGATGGCCGTTAACAGTTTCTCTCCGTTCCAAGCCATTTAACGCCCCTTCGAGGTGGCTACCACGCGCGGCCTGCGCGCCTGCCAGTCGTGGGTGAGTACCTGCCCGGCCATGTCCTGCAGGCTGGCGGATGCCTTGCCGTTGCGCCGCGCTGTCTGCTCGACGGTGGCGATCGCGTTCATGATCTCGCGCACGCGCCCCGCCGACTGGCGCAGTATCTCGGCGACCAGGTCGCTGCCGATCTCGACCTCGCTGAGCTGCTTGCAGAACTCGGCCACATCTTCCAGTGTTGCTGGGTGAAACTCGACCACCTTGGCGATGCGGCTGCTGATCTGCGCGTGGCGCGCGATCTTGGCCTGCACCTGATCCATGCCCACCAGGATCACGATCACCTCGGTGAGGTCGGATAGGTCGCGGATGGCTTCCAGCACTTGGGCGCTGTCGCGCAGGCAATGCTCGACCTCGTCAATCACCAGCGGTATCTGCTGCCCGCCCAGCACACCGGCGATGCGCCCGAAGATGTCCTTGGCGCGCCCGCGCGAGTCGAGCTTGAGCGTCTCGGCCAGCTCGGTCATGAAGTAGCGCGGTGTCCATTCGACCTTGGCGCGCAGGTAGGCGGCGCCGTTGGCCACCGCCCACTGATCCACCGTTTGGCTCTTTCCGTAGCCCGCCGGTGCGGTGACCAGCATCAGGCTGGCCTCGGTTGCGCCGCGCGTTTCCACCGCCGATATGCCGGTGCGGAAACGCTCGTAGTTGGTGATGTTTTTGACAAAGATTTTTTTCACGCTTACACTCCCTTTTGTAGTTACTTCACACGGTGCTACTCTTCACAAGGCCGCTCAATAGTTGATGCTATCGAGCGGCCACTTCATTCTGCGCATCCCCAAACAGGTCGTCCCATTCGCCGGTGTTGCAGTACCAGTCGAGCCAGGTGTTGTCCTGCTCGGTAACTTGGCTGGCGTTGGTTTTGAGCCAGCGGAATTTGGCGGCGTCGCTGGTGAATATCGGGCGCGGTATGGGCAGGTAGGCGGCGTTCTCCGGCAGCGGCTCGGCCTGTATCGGCTGCACGCCCTGCACCGGATTGCAGACCCTCTCCGGCATCGGCACGAACCTGAATTCGGGCACGGCAACCGCTTTCTGGTACTCGATGAGCTGCGGCGGGTTGAGTTCGGCTTCGGCCTCTTCGATCTTGGCTTCGGCGCGCTTGATGCGGCCTTGTGCGCGCTTCTCGTTGGCAGCCTGCTGCTGCGATACCGGGAAGTAGGCGGTTTTGTTGGCCTCGAATCCGGCCACGCAGATCAGGCGGCCTTCCATGTCTCGCACCCATACCTGCATCGGATCGTGTATGTCGTAGCCGATGCGCACCCGCTCGCCGTGGTAGTGCTCCAGTTCGCGGTTGAAGTAGGTGTTGCCGAACAGGCGCACTTCGGCGCGGTGTGTCTTGCCGATCTTATAGGGGCGGAACAGGTCGGCGGCATCGGCGGCTTCCAGCATCATCGGTTCCCATCCTTCCGCCATCGCGGCCGCCCAGGCTTCGTTCGGTGTCTGGTGGCGTTTCTTGCCTGTCATTGGATCGTCGATCTTCGGCAGGGCGCGGTGTGGGTGATTGTTGTAGGCTTCTACCTTGGCATCGCACCACTTCACGAATTCGGTAAAAGGCATCAGCAGCCGCGAAGTGCCGACGGCATTGATGTCTGCGCGGGTTATTTTGAAGGCGGCCTGCTTGGCCTGCCGATCCATCGCGCCGCCCATGTAGGTGGGCAGTTCTTTCGCGCCCTTGACCCAGATGGTCTGGTGGCTGCGCTCGATGATGCCGCGCGCCTGCGAGTTGTACGGCAGGCTGTGGGTGATGCTGATGCCGAGGCGCGCCATGAAGCCGGTGGCCTCATCGCTCATCAGCTCGTTTTTAAAACCGGAGCCGTTGTCCACGTAGAAAATCGACGGGATGCCGCAGGTTTCAACCGCGTTGCGGATGGCATCCAGCACCGACCAGGTAGATTCGGCCAGATCAACACTCCAGCCCACCGATTTGCGTGTAGCAATATCCAGCACGCTGGTGACCTCTGGCCGGAACGGCCTGCCGTGGCGCGGGTGTGCAACTTCGGCATCGAAGGTATGGCCGTCTGCAGTGTATGCATCGCAGGGCCACATCTGGCTGGTATCGCGGCGCACGAAGGCGCGCACGTTCTTGAGCTCGCGCGGCAGCATGCGACCGCGCACCAGATCGAGCTTGCTCATCTTGTCGATAAAGCGCTGCGCGGCCCAGTAGGACGGGGCGGACATACCTTCCGGCAGGATCAGATCGTCCAGACACTTTTTGAGGGTTGGTTTTTGCGGCTGCTGGTACAGGCCGAGCAGCGCCGGTCCCCATACCGGAACCTTGACTCCTTCGGTGTTTTTGGGTGCCAGCGCGGAAAAGCCTTGCTCTGCTTCGCGCATCCAGCGGTAGATCGAGGTGCGCGACAGATGGCGTTTCCCCTCCGTGCCAGCCTTGGCATTGGCCACCGGCACCAGTCGCTGCAGCTGCTCTGGCAACTCACCGTTCGCGGCCAGCGCGATCACGGCCTGGATGGCTTTCTCCGTGCCGGCAGCTTTGGATAAGCGCTTGATCTCGGTGATGATGGCGCTACGCGCCTCGGCTGTTTTACGTTGCCAATCTTTTAATTCTTGCGAAACCGGCAGCGCGACGGGATAAAAAGGTGCTACGGCGTTGGTAGCCGTAGCACAAGTGGTCGCCGATGAAATAGCAGGAACGCCGGCGGTAGTTTTGAGGGTGTGATGCAGGATAGCTTCGCGCACAACCTTGGGCAGACCCGCCAGGGGATAGAGGCGCTTCTGTCCGCCGCGACCTGCGTGCTCGGTATATGACCAAGATTCAACTGATGCGCGTCTTTCTGCGCTTCTCTTAGCAAGGCCAAGAGCGGCTGCGATGGTTTTAATGTCAGCGCTCATTGTTGTTCCCCTAGGAGCTGCTTGATCGCCTTTTCCTGCTTGGCTATTTCAGTCTTCATGTAGGCCAGCCTACCCAACTCAGCCGTTAGTGATTCCTTCCCGGGCAGCACGCGGCATCCGAGTTTTCCGGCGAACAAACTAGCCAGCGCGGTCTGCCCGGTGACCGCATCGAATGCGATGGCTGTTTCGAGGTTTGGGATGTGGTCTTCCGACGCTTCAGAGGTGTATTTATCCAGGGTGTTTGTCGAGACTTCGCGCCCCAACAGGCGACTCATGTCAGCGGCAATCTGATAGCGATCCTTTGGGCTGGCCTTGATCGCCTCACCCATCGCATACGCGATCTCGCCGCGAAACCGCCATGCGCCTGGTGTTTGCGGGTGAGCCTTGGGGATGTTGGCGAACAAGTCCCCGGTCAAGGTATCGGCAGCGCGACGCATGTCAGGCTGCCTTTATTTGCCTGCCGCTGGCGGCAGTACGCTTACCTTTCAAAACGCGGGCTGCGGCGTTAAACTGCACATCCCGATAGCCGCGTGGTTTTATCGATCCGTCGGCGTTGTAGCGTGTCGGCCAAATAACCATTGGGGGTATACCCAGTGCATCGGCGATGCGCTGTTCGCAGATTGGGTAGCTGCGCACAAGCGCCACAGAAAACGCGGATGAACTGGTGAGTCCGTATGCCTGAGCCAACCCGGATAGAGATAATCCGGCTTTGCGTAGCGCAGCAACAACATCTGCTGGATGCCAGTCTTCTTTCTGACTGGTTTTTTTAACGGCGGTGGTTGTCATGGTTTTGCCTTGTTCGGTTGTTTGCGATGGGTGGCATTAGGCCACGTATAAACGTGGATTGTCAATAGGTCTGACACGTCTTTTTTCGTGTCGCGCTTTCTGGTTGGCGTTAATTTGCGAAATGAGGTTGATTGTGGTTTATAAAACAAACAGATATATAAAGCGCGACAACGGTTTAAACGTCGCACTTTCGTGTCGCACTTTCAAGAATTAAGTGCGACATGGACAAAAAGTCTATTGGTGAGCGTATAAAACAGGCCAGAAAGGCGCTGAATATCACCCAAGAGGTGTTGTCGCTGCGCGCAGGAGCTACGTCGGAACGTGGGTTACAAGATAATGAGTCCGGTCGATCCGTCCCAGGCGGTGCAATGATGTCCGCTTTGGTTGAATCAGGAGTGAATGTAAATTGGGTACTTACTGGCGATGGCGATATGCTGCTTTCAGATCTAATACTCAAGCAAAGGCTTGACCATTGGGGAATTGGAAGTGATAGCGATGTGGCTCGCCATACAGTAAGAGAGCCAGCTCAACCACCTTTTGGTTTTGTGCTTGTTCCGCGCTACGACGTAGCGGCCAGCATGGGGAACGGCGCGGTGATTCACAGCGAGCAGGTGGTGGATCACCTGGCATTCCGTGAGGAATGGGTGCGTACCGAGCTGGGAGCCAACCCGAAAAACCTGGTGTTGATCAGCGCCATCGGCGATTCGATGGAGCCAACTCTACGCGCAGGAGATCTACTGCTTATAGATCGCAGCACGGCAGGCGTTAAACAGGATGCAATCTATGCCTTCGCCACCAATAACGAGCTGCGCGTGAAGCGCATGCAGTTGAGGATGGATGGGAGTGTGGTCGTTAAGAGCGACAACCCGCAATACGACCCAGAGACGTTGTCCGCCGATATAGCATCAGCCCTGCACATTGTTGGCCGCGTCGTATGGTCTGGCCGGCGCATGTGAAGTTCATTATTTAATGTGCGGTTTCTGTCTTTTTTGTTCCAAATAGCGCGCAAAATCTATTGCGATCCGACTGTTTTTGCGCAAATTTAACCATTTTATATTTTGCTGCTAAATCGCCTTTAATCCCGCATGCCTTTTAGTTTTTTGGCCTTTTTTTCATTTCTCTCTTATGTACCAAATCAATCACCCCCCCACATTTGGGGGAGTCCGCAGGTCAGCGCGGTGGAGGATGCAGGGGAGGGAAAGCTGAAAACCTGCGGGGCTGGGAAGTTGAAATTCTAAAAAGCTGATTACCACATCATCCGCCCCGGCAGTTCCATATCGACTGCATGGAGAAGGTAGTCATTTCAGTGGATTATTGCTGGCCGATCAAAATCCGCTCGTCTGCCAAAGTGGAATTTCTAAACTGGCTGAACTGGCCAATATTCGCCACCAGATCATGAGAATTCTCTCCAAATACAACATCACAGGAAGGAACACCTTTACACATCACGTTGTAGGCAAGCTCTCCGGTCATTTCCATATCAAGAGGAACGGTATGAATGGGAATTGAAACGACCTCACCATAAAATGAACCTGTTTCGTTGAATATGCGACCAGCCAACTCCGGAAAACCTCTGTCACCATCCTTGTAAGCGCTGACTGAACCATAGTTTGCCAACAGACAAAGAATCCTATCCCCTCTCACCCAGCAATGCCACTCGGTCTTGCCTGGCTCTACTATACGATTCGTGTAATGCGTATAAGGCTTTACCACCATGTCGCGTGCCAAGGCATGGTTTGCAACCGCAATGGTCAGCGCCAGTGAAGATACCCAATAAAAACTTTTTTTCGCAACATACTTTCCAAACACGCCTCGCCTATTCCTCATTCTTTTTACCTCCACTCTCCCAATCTTCATAACTCTGTTTGTTGCGTAGCGACTGCAATGCCCCGCTATTCGAGCCACTTTGCAAACAACGTGGCGGACACTACACCCCCCATTGCAATAAATCCATAGACCGAATTATCTAGGCTTTTTCCCGCCCCCCATCAATCACCTTGATTGGCAGGCCATTCCCGCCTGCATTTCCCTGCTCAAACAAAAACGGCATCCGATTTTCCAATCAGATGCCGCGATAACGGGATGCTCAGACAATTATTGCAAAATCATTTGGCGGCAGGTGCTACCGGAGCCTGAGTTGCCGCAGCCGCATTCGCGGCCTCGCCTTTCTTCAGCGCATCGGCCGCTTCGGGCGGCATGTAGTTCTCGTCATGCTTGGCCAGCACTTCGTCGGCATGCATCACACCGTCGCCCCCGACCTTGCCCTGTGCCACCACGCCCTTACCTTCCTTGAACAGATCCGGCAGGATGCCCTCATAGATGACCGGTATGCTCTTGTGCTGATCGGTGATCGCAAATCTGACCGTGACGCCGCTGGTTTCGCGCTTCACGCTGCCCTCCTCGACCAGGCCGCCGATACGGAAGCTGCGTCCTTGCGGAACCTCGTTGTTGAAGACCTGGGTCGGGGTGAAATACAGGCTGACGTTGCTGTTCAGCGCATTCAGCACCAGCCCGACCGCCACGGCCAGGATGGCGACCCCAACGATGATAAATACGAATCTCTTCTGACGTGGTTTCATGCCGTGCCCTCATCCTCTTGGTCTTTTTCCGCCTCCTGCATCAGGCGTACCTGTTGCAGGGTGATCTTCCGTTTGTGCCGGACCATTGCTATCTCGACCGCAAAGACCAGCAATGCAACGGCATATGAACCCAGCCATACATACGCGAGCGGATTCTCCCTCATCCAGATATCCAGGCTGCTCATTGACGCACCTCCGGCAGTTCGGCTATCCAGGTCGTGTGCCGCTCGCGCTCCAGGATGATGCTGCGCACCCGCGACAGCACGACGGCGAAGGCATAGGCCCAGCATGCCAGCAGCATGAGCAGCAGGGCCTGCTGCATCACGATATGCATGCTCGTTCCGCTGAATTTGAAGGTCGAGCCCTGATGCAGGGTGTTCCACCATTTCACCGAAAAATAAATGATCGGCACATTCACCGAGCCCACGATGGCCAGCAGTGCGGCCGCCTTGTCGGCGCGGCGCGGGTCGTCGATCGAGGCGTGCAACGCGATGAAACCCAAGTACAGGAACAGCAGGATGAGTTCCGAGGTCAGGCGCGCATCCCATACCCACCACGCGCCCCACATCGGCTTGCCCCACAGTGCGCCGGTCCACAGCGAGATGAAGGCGAACAGCGCGCCGGTGGGCGCGACCGCGGTGGCCATCATGGCCGACAGGCGGGTGTTGAAGATCAGTCCCAGCGCGGCATAGCCCGCCATCACCAGATACAGGAACATGGACAGGATGGAGGTGGGTACGTGAATGAAGATGATGCGGTAGAACTCGCCTTGTTGTGCGTCCACCGGCGCCACGAAAAACCCGAGATACAAACCTGCGGCGAGCAATACAGCCGCTGTGGCCGCGAACCACGGAACCATCTTGCCGGCCAATCCGTAAAAGGTGGTGGGAGCGGAATACTTGAACCAGTTTATAGCCAATTTCTACTCCATCGAAATGCGCAGTGCCTGCGCGGTTACCCACGGGGTGAATACCAGCGCCACCATCATCAGCGCGCCCAACAACGACAGGTGGGAGACCACGCTCAACCCGCTCGTGACCGCGTCGACCGCACCGGCACCGAAGATCAGCACCGGGATGCACAGCGGCAATACCAGCAGCGACAGTAGCACACCGCCGCCGCGCAAGCCCAGCGTCAGCGCCGCGCCGATCGCACCGATCATGCTGAGAATCGGCGTCCCAAGCAACAGGCCGACGATCAGCACGCCGAGCGCCTGCGCCGACATGTCGAACTGCAAGCCCAGCACCGGCGCCATCAGCACCAGCGGCAGGCCGGATACCGCCCAGTGCGCCACCATCTTGCCCAGCACCAGCATCGACAAGGAATGCGGCGCCAGCATCATCTGTTCCAGCGTGCCATCCAGATAATCCGCCGAGAACAGCCGCCCCAGCGACAGCATCGAAGACAGCAACGCCGCTACCCACAACACGCCCGGCGCCATCTTGCGCAGCATGTCCATTTCTGGCCCGACGCCGAGCGGGAACAGGCTGACCACCATCACGAAAAAGATCAGCGTGGTCAGCACGTCCGCACGGCGGCGCATCGCCAGCACCAGATCGCGCCGTATCACCAACAGCAGCAGGTCGAGCAGCGTGGATTTTTTCATGACAACGACAGGCTGCGCATTTCCGTCCCCGCCACCTGCATCGGCTGGTGCGTAGTGAAAATCACCGCGCCCTGGCGCGCCAGATGTTCCGCGATCATCTCCTCAATCATCGCCACCGCTCCGACATCGAGCGCAGTCAAAGGTTCATCCAGTATCCACAGCCTGGCATCGCTGACCAGCAAGCGCGCCAGCGCCACACGCCGCCGCTGACCTTGCGAAAGCGCCTTGCAGGGAAGCCGCTCGCGGCCGCGCAACCCCATGCGCCGCAAGGCGGCAACCGCGTCCTTCTCGTTCAATTCGCCGCCCGACAGTCCGGTCGAGATGCGCAGGTTCTCCAGCGCGCTCAATTCGTCCTTGATGGCATTCGAGTGCCCCAGGTAAAGCATTGCGGCGTGGTATTCATCGTCCTGTTCGCGGATGTCACCGCCGCACCAGCTGACCGTCCCCTCATCCGGCATGAGGAAGCCGCACAGGGTGCGCAACAGGCTGGTCTTGCCGCTGCCGTTCGCACCCTGCACCTGCATGATCTGCCCCGGATGCAGCGTAAAACTCAATCCGGAAAACAGGCGGTGATCGCCGCGGCTACAGGCAAGATTGCTGACTTCCAGCATGAATGGGAACCTGAAATTGACAGCGGAGGATTATATATGAACGCATCCGTAGAATGCGCAGCAACCGCTGAAATGATATTGCGCATGGACAAGCTGGAATTCGTTGCCTAGGCAAGGGCACAAACCCTGTTCTTTCCCTCTCTCTTGGCAGAGTAAAGAGCATCGTCGGCCAATTTTACTAGGTCATTCATCTCCCCTGTGTCAGCGGGATATGAAGAAACGCCTATGCTCACCGTCACATTATGGGTTTCATCATTCCATCGGCGCGCCGGATAACATGGGCGATTCCGGCCTCCTATGCTCACGGTTACATTATGGGGTGCATCCCCTTCTTCATCACTGAACCTCTGCGCCTCTATTGCACGCCTGATATTTTCAGCGACCACAATAGCTCCTTCTTTGTCTGTATCCGTAAGGATGACGGCAAACTCCTCGCCCCCATATCTGGCTGCCATGTCCACTCCCCTGAGACTCTCATGGATAGCAGCGGCACATCTTCTCAGGACTTCATCCCCCTTGGGATGGCCGTATTTGTCGTTATATTGTTTGAAATTGTCTACATCGAGTATCAGGACGGATAGCGGAGAATTGGCTCTTATGGCCCGGTTGATCTCGAACTCCAGCCTGGTATAAAAATGTCTGTGGTTGAAAAGGCCGGTGAGTCCGTCGGTAATTGCTTCCTTTTCCAATCTTATCGTCCTGTCGAGGAGATTGTCGGACATCATGTTGAAATCGCCGGCAAGCTCCTGTAGTTCATCCGCGGTACCGATGGATATCCTGTGCCCGAGATTACCCTCCGCTATTTGCGTCGCTCCTGCCTTGAGGACATGTAATGGCCTGATCAGGATTTCATAGAAGGTATATCCGATAAAGACAAATCCGGCCACCGACAGGAGGAACAGGGCAATCCCGAGCATCTTGAAATTGTTTATAGCCTGCGCTATCGCGTCCCTGCTCTTGTCTATTTCTTCATGATGCAGATCCACGAGGCTGTCAAGGAGCGCCTTTATCTCATTGAGCGCGCCAATGTCCAAACTGCCCTGCCGGTCAAGGATGAGAGCAATCTTGTCGATCCTCGCCATCTCCTCGGCCTCCCCCCCGTCGCGGTGCATCGATCTCATTTCGCCGAGGGTCACACCGAGATCCCGCAGATAGCCATCTGCAACAAGTTTGTAGGCGCGCTTGTCGGCAGAAATGGCAGTGTTCAGCGAGGCGCTATAGAGCCGGTCGAAGGTGCGTAAAAGGTAAGCATTATCCCTCTGCTCCGAGGAGAGTCTTACGGTCTCCTCATAAGACTTGCCGATGAGGCTTATAGCGATATGCCCGGTAAAGACCAGGATAAAAAACATGACAAAGAATGTGCTCAGTACCCCCAGGAGCCTCTGCGACATCCGGAGCGCCATCGCCCTGAGCAGGAAGTAGGCAATAAATAATGCCGCAGCGGCTCTGAATAGCTGGATTGGGACCCCGGCAAAGGAAAAAAATGATTCATTGTTGATATAAGGCGACAACAGAAACTCGCCCTTCGGGGCAACGAGTCCCGCCAATATGCCATAAGCGATA